>Ga0210377_10000535_pt1 | contig 36542 bp, 29 predicted proteins | sample PLM4_65_b1redo_FD_155480 | JGI IMG/M metagenome (GOLD analysis project Ga0210377, IMG submission 155480) | Groundwater sediment microbial communities from an aquifer in East River, Colorado, USA - PLM4_65_b1 redo | ecosystem: Environmental > Terrestrial > Soil > Riparian zone | place: USA: East... | reverse complement strand
CGTGACTTTATTCAGGAATGGGCCAGCCCTAATTTCCATGAACCTCGCACATGGCCTTTCGCGCTGCTGATGCTGGGGACGCTTCTGGGCGCGGCCATGTCGTCACGGCGGCTGGACATTGGCGACGGCGTCATGCTGGCCGGAACTGCTGTCAGCGCGTTATTAGCAGCCCGCAACATTCCCACCTTTGCTATTGTCGCCGCCCCGATTTTGTCCTTGCATCTGGAAAGCTGGCTATCAGATCGTGGCGTTCGCCTCAACTCTGCCCGCCTGCCAGTGCGTGGGCTGTTTCTCGCAGCGAACTGGCTTATCTTATTGCTCGTGCTGTTGGGTGGAATGGTCAAAATGGCGAGCGAGTTCACCCCGGCCCGATTCAACGCGGCGCGCGCTGAGATTTTTCCGCTGGCCGCAATCGATCATCTCAAACAGACCGCGCCTCCGCGCGAGCTATTTAACAGCTACAATTGGGGTGGCTATCTCATGTGGGCCGCCCGTGACTACCCGGTGTTTGTCGATGGGCGCACCGATTTATATGACGACGCCTTTGTGCGTGAATACCTCAACATCGTCTATGCCCAGCCGGGTTGGGACGCCGCCCTTGACGCGCATCGAATTAACGTCGTGCTCATCGAATCAAACAGCCCGTTGGCGCAGGTGTTGGCTTTGACGGGTGGCTGGACGCGCACATTTATGGACGATCAGGCCGTTGTGTTTCTCCGTGACAACCCGCTCAGGTGACACGCATGGCTCTTCACCGAAAATGGCTTTTTCCGGCGGGGCTGGCGCTGCTGCTCGCCCTGGTCGCGTATACCGCGATCTTCCACGATGCTTTCGCCATACGGGCGCTCGGAGCCAATGACTTTTTTTCGCGCTGGGCGGGCGCGCGGCTGTACTTCACGCGCGGTTGGAACCCCTATGGCGAGCAAACCAGCCTGTGGATTCAAAACGCTGTCTGGGGGCATCCCGCCCGACCGGACGAAGACCCCAGTCTGTTCGCTTATCCGTTTTACACGGTGTTTCTGGTCGCGCCTTATGCGCTGACCTCCGATTACTCATGGGCGCAGGCGGCGTGGCAGGTGACTTTGCAGGCCGTTGTCATGGCGACGCTCGCGCTCCTGCTGATGTATCATCGTTGGCGACCCACGCCGTTGATGCTTGGCGCGCTGGTCTTGTGGATGATCGTTTTCTATCCTTCCGCGCGCAGCATCCTTCTGGGGCAGATCGGTGTCGTCGTCTTCGCCCTGACCGTCCTCGCGGTATGGTTGTTGTTCCGGAATGAAAATAGCTCTGCCGCGCGCGACACATGGGCGGGCGCGTTGCTGGCGATCTCCACCGTCAAGCCGCAGATGCAATTCCTGATCATTCCCTTCATCCTGCTCTGGGCGCTCCGTGAGCGCCGCTGGTGGGCCATCGGCAGTTTTGCTGCCGTTATTGCCATCCTTGTTGGCCTGTCTTTCGCGCTGCTCCTGACGTGGCTCACCGAGTGGATCGGGCAGGTATCGAATTACCCGGCCTACACTCCTCCGGCAGTCTTGTTCATCTTGACCCACGAGATTATTCCACTCGGCCCCGCCGCCGATGTGGTCGAGCGCGTTCTGGATGTCCTGCTGATCGCCTATCTTTTATGGGAATGGTGGCCGATTTTCATCCGCCGTGACGATTCCCACCTTGATTGGACGCTCGGTCTTACGCTGGTGATCACCCACTTAGTCGCGCCGCGCACCGCTACCACGCACTTTATCGTGTTCGTGTTCGCCCTGATCGCGCTGTTTCGAGACTGGTCAAAAATCCCGGCTGTAGGCGGGCGGATTGTTCTCGGCGTGATGTTTGTCCTTGCCGTAGGCATGTGGTGGCTGTTCTTCGCGACGCTGGTCGGCAGGCAAGAAAGTGATCTGGTGCATGTTCCCTTGCCACTGATCATGTTGGCTCTGCTGCTCTTCTCGCGCAATTGGCAGGCCGCGAGTCAACCGGAGGCAGCCACCTGATGACTGCGCTGATCGGAGAACTTTGGGCTATCGTGCGCCCGCGCCTCTACTGGCTGGCTCTGATCTCGCTGATCAGCCTTCTGCTCAGTTATCTGGTGATCCATCATCCTGTCACGCTCATCCGCGAGGCTTTGGCCGCGCCTATCATCCACGATTTTACGGCAGGGATAGCTTCTCCCGGTTGGCCGTTGGCAATGGTCACAGCGCTGGCCCTGTCCCTCCGCGATCTACTGGCGGTGGCCCTGTTGTTAGCTGTGTCAGGGGCGTTGGGCAGTTTCGTAATTCGCTCCAACAACGCCTTTAACGAGGTCGAAAGCCCGGTTCTACAAGCGCTGCTGGGGCTGGGCGTGGTGTCGGTCGCCATCCTGATGGTCGGCTTGCTTGGCCTGTTTCCCTCGACTCTGGTTGCCATTCTTGGCATGCTCGCTGTTGTGGTTGTTCTGTCGCGCCAGATCGTCACATGGGTGCGTTCATTGGGGCGCGCTTGCCAGTTCGCTCTGGCGACCGCCTCTCCGTTTGACCGTTGGCTTCGCCGGGCGGTAATTCTCCTGCTGGCGCTGAGTTTGCTCATGGCTCTCGCCCCGCCGACCAAATGGGATGCGCTGACCTACCACCTCGAAGCCCCGCGTTTTTATCTGGCGGCGGGCCGGATCGTCAGCTACCCGGACAATCACTTCTTTGGCTTCCCGCATCTGGTCGAGATGCTCTATCTCTGGCTGATGATCGTCGCTCGCGCGCAGGCTGCCGCGCCGCTGCACTGGGCCTTTGGGGCGCTGACCTTGATGCTCGTCGGCGGGCTGGCTCGCCGAATCAATCGCCCCGCCGCTGGGGTGATGGCGATGATCATCCTGCTGGTCTGCGATTCGCTCTGGCTGGAACTGAGTTGGCCTTATAACGACTTCGCCCTGATAGCCTACGTTACCGCCGCCCTGATCAGCTTGCTGGCGTGGGCAGGCATCGGGGGACTTTCAGAGGCAAACAGTTTGCCGCATGTCTCCCCTCTTCTGGTGGGAGAGGGGTCGGCGGTGAGGGTCTTGCTTCTCGCCGGAGTGTTTGTTGGCTTCGCCATGAGCGTCAAATACACCGCCGCCGGATCGGCTGTGGGGATCGGCTGTGTCGCGTTGTGGTTGGCCCGCCCCCACGGATGGCGCGCCATGTTTGTCGCTGGCGGTATGGTGAGTGTTGTTGCCCTGCTCGTCGTCGCGCCGTGGCTCGCCAAGAACGCCCTGCTCGATGGCAATCCTGTATCCCCGTTTGTGTGGGGCACGGCCAGTTTTGATCGCTTTGACCAGTTCTACTATCTCCGTCCCGGCACCGGGCTGGATTGGGCCAGCGCGTTGATCGCCCCGTTGCAAGGTTCGGTTTTCGGGTTAGAGGCCAAGTCGCCGTATGGCTCATCAACCGGCGCGCTGATTATTTCCCTGCTCCCGCTGGCCTTCATCGTCCCCCCGCCCCGTGACAGCGTAGAAAAGCGTGTCCTGAGCAGCCTCACCGTGCTGATTGTCCCCGCCTATCTGATCTGGCTCGCGGGCGCGGTTGCGTCGTTCTATCTGATTCAAACCCGTTTGCTCTACCCGATTTTTCCCGCGTTGGCCCTGATCGGCGCGGCGGGTGTTGAACGTCTCGCCGGGTCGCGCCACCCGATCAACGTCCATGCCTTATCATGCGCCGCTATCGGGCTGGCTACAGGCGTGGCTGTGATCGCCAGCGCCGCGTTATTTGTGGCCGCGAACACGCTGCCTGTCACGCTTGGCTTGCAGACCGAAGACGCTTATCTAACTGAATCGCTGGGCGTGTTTGAGGCGGCCATGCAGCGGATCAACGCGCTTCCGGCGAATTCAAAGATCGTCTTCCTGTGGGAGCCGAGCGCGTATTATTGCCAGCGCGATTGCGTCCCTGATTCGCTGATCAACCAGTGGTGGCATGACCGCCAGCTACAGCCTGATCCACACCGTATCGCTGATCGCTGGCGCGCCGAAGGCGTCACCCACGTTCTGATCGCAGAAGCAGGCTTGCGCTTTCTTGTCACCGAAGACCCCTACGAGCCGTTGACCGATGCCGATGTCGCTGCCCTCAACGAATTGAGACAATCCGACTTGACCCTGATCTGGGATGGGTTTTCATCCTATTCGCTCTACGAATTGCGGGCCAAACCATGACACAGACATGGCGTGATCGATTGCTCCTGTTTGCGTTAGCTGTGATGGTCAACGGCAGCGTCGCCGCGTTGGTCAGCCAGCCGGGCTACGTTGACGCCTACTACTATTTCAACGGCGGTCAGATCATCGCCAATGGCCGCCCCCTGACCGAGCCATATATCTGGAATTACGCCTACGCCGCCGGGTCGCTGCCGGTTCCCGCTTTTGGATTCTGGCAGCCCCTTCCGTCGCTGCTCGCGGCGCTGGGTATTGCCGCCTTGCGATTTCTCCCGCCGTTCGACGCGGCGCAAGTCGTGTTTGTTCTGTTGGCTGCCATCATCCCGGTGCTGGCCTACCATGTCGCCAGTCGTCTGGGCGAGCGACGCCACGCGCTACTGGCTGGCTTGCTGGCGGTCTTCAGCGGCTTTTATGTCATTGTTTGGTCGCTGCCCGAATCGTTCACGCCTTTCGCGTTGTGCGGCGCGGCCAGCCTGCTGCTGGCCGGAGAAGGCATGGCCCGCAGGCGTCGCCGTGAATGGTTGATTGCCGGAGTCTTCGCGGCTCTGAGCCATCTTGCCCGCGCCGATGGCTTGCTCCTGATCGGCATTGTGGTCATCATGGCCCTGTTGATCCGCCTTCCTGCCCGCGCCCGGCTGATGTTCGCTGGGCTGGCCCTCGCAGGCTACGTCGTGACCATCTCCCCGTGGCTGCTCCGCAATTTCGCTGTCTTTGGCGGATTGCAACCGCCCGGCGGCCTGAACGCCCTCTGGCTGATGGAATACAACGACCTGTTCAACTATCCGCAAAACGTGACGCCAGCGCGCTATTTTGCCGCTGGCTGGAACGCGATCCTTGCCGTCAAGTGGGATGCGCTAGTGACAAACACCACGTCATTTGTTGCTGTCGTCAACCTGATATTCCTGACGCCCCTCACCTTGATTGGCCTGTGGCGTCGCTGGCGCAACGATAGGCTGAAACCCGCCCTGTGGTATGGAGTCGCGCTGTTCGCCGCCATGACCTTCGCCTTTTCGCTCGTCGGCGCGCGCGGCGGCTACTTTCACTCGGCGGGCGCGTTGATTCCGTTTGTCTTCTCGGCGGCGGCTCTGGGTTTGGATGATATTCTGCATTGGGCGGTGGCGCGGCGCGGCTGGAACTTCCACGCTTCGAGCCGGTTTTTTGGCGCGTCCCTGATTGTTATGGCGGCGTTATTGACCGGCTATTTGATTATGCTTCGAATTGTCGGGCTGCCGCTGTCCGGGGAAGTGGCCTACAACACCGCCGACGCGGTTTATGCCGAGATCGGCGCAGAGTTGGCCCGGCTGGATGTCCCACCGGACGCGCCCGTGATGTCCAATAATTCGCCGGGATTCTACTATTTCACCGGGCATGGCGGCGTTCCGCTGCCCAATGGCGACGAAGCGACTCTCCTGCAAGCCGCCGATGATTATGGCGTCAGCTATCTGGTGGTGGATCACAATGTCCCGGACGGGCTGGTTAGTCTATTCAAGCATGGCCCGGTTTCCCGCCGCTTGGAACTCATACAGGTTTATGGCAGCGACAGCGCCGCGACCTACCTCTACCGAATTCAGCCGCAAGGCCCGTGAACCGTTGTCCTGCTGGCTTGCTTCAATGACTCGGATTCCCCGCCTGCGCCAAATCTGCCGCGAGGAGATTGTCTGACGCTAGTTCGAATGTCGCGCTGACTCCGTTGACTTCCACCGTATAAGCGCCTTTGGGCAACCCATTGATTTCTAGAGGAATACTCTGCTCAAAGCGATTCAACAACTCTGTTTGTGGGCAATTTTCGGCTTGCTCGCTCAACGTCGTTATCGTCACGGTGAACACGTTTTCAACCCTGTTCTGGCTCACCTGATCGATTTTAGTGCAGATGTCAGGCAGCGTGCCTTTGGCAACGACCACGATCTGAACAGGGAACGACTCCATCGTGAGCAAGGTAATTTCCTCGACAAAAGCTATCCCGCGCACAGCGCGCACAGGCGTTGCGGTGGACGGCCCGGCGCCGGGCATCGTTGTCGCTCCGCCGCAGCCAATCAGCGCTGCTATAAGCGCCAGCCCTGACAACATGACAACAATCTTATGCGTCATTCTCATAGCTGGTGTATCCTCGTTGTCACTGCGAACTGTCTCTGCTGGTTTTAACGCCTCCGCCTTACGAAAGGTTCCCCGTTGAATAGTTTCATGGCTGCGCTGTCGGCCCGCCAGCGCGATGCGCTGATTGCTCTGGCGGCACTGCTGGCTGTCGCCTTTTATCTCGGATTTTCGTGGGCGCGAAATGGCAGTCTCGGTTTCCCGTTGGATGACGCTTACATTTATCAGGTGTATGCCCGCAACCTTGCGCGCTCCGGCCAGTGGGCATTTGTTCCGGGCGTTCCCAGCACGGGTTCCACCTCGATTCTATGGACACTGCTAATCGCCCCTGCCTATCTATTGGGAATTGATGGCCCGGCGTGGATGTTCGCGCTCGGCGCGCTGGCTCTCGTCGCTGCTGGGTTGGGGGCTGCTCGCTGGTTTGACGACACGCCGTCGAACTTGTCGCTGGTGATTGGGTTGGCCGTCGCGCTGGAATGGCATCTGGTGTGGGCGGCGGCGTCGGGCATGGAAACGATGGGATTTGCCGCTTTGCTGGTGTGGTTCTGGTTGTGGCTGCGCCGCCATGACCCAGCCGGAAATCAGCATGGGTGGCGCGGCGGCGCGCTGCTTGGCCTGTGGGGCGGCGTGTTGATGTTGGCGCGTCCTGAAGGCGTTCTGGCGGCTGCTCTGGCCGGGCTTTACGGTCTGCTGTCAGCCGGAAAATGGCGCGCAAAGGCGCTCTGGTGTGGCGGAGCGGCGCTAGGTTTTCTGGCGTTGATGATCCCCTTTGCCGTCCTGAATCTCAGTTCTAGCGGCACGCTCTGGCCGAACACGTTCTACGCCAAACAAACCGAATATGCCGTTCTGTGGCAAACGCCCTACCTGTTGCGCCTGTGGGATCAACTGTCCCAGCCTTGGATCGGCCCGCAGCTAATTTTATTGCCCGCCGTTTTTATCGTTTTTCTCAATAATGTTCGCCGCCGTTCAGTTAACTGGGTGAGCCTTCTGCCAGCGCTGTGGATGGTTGCTCACGCCACGTTGTATGCCGCACGCCTGCCCGTCGTTTATCAGCATGGGCGCTATGCTATCCCGGTGACGCCAATCGCCCTGATTATCGGAATAAGCGCCCTGTGGCAGGTGGCTCAACCGCGCTCGCGCCAGACGCTCATTCGCGTGGCTAGTCTGGCATGGGCGCTGACGGTGGCGATCTTGCTTCCGGCTTTTCTGGTCGCGCTGGGCGCGCCCGCTTATAGCCGCGATGTGGCCTTTATCGAAAACGAAATGGTCGCCGTCGCGCGCTGGGCCAGTGTCAATACTTCGCCCGACGACATAATCGCAATCCATGACATTGGAGCGCTGGGATATTTCGCGCCGCGTCCTATCGTGGATCTGGCCGGGCTGGTATCCCCGACTGTCATCCCTTTTATGAGCGACTCTGATCGTTTGGCAACCTATATCGTCGGGCAGGGCGCCAAATACCTCATCGTTTTCCCCGGCTGGAGTGCTGCTTACGCTAAACTCGTCTCCCGTCCTGAGTTCTGCAAAATCTGGTCAGCTGATCAAGCTCCCGGTTACATTGACCCTTCGTCCGGGGCTGGGCCGCTTACTGTCTATCGTGTCGCCCCGGAAGCGCCATGCCCATAATGCGGCGGCGCGCAGGGCGTAGGAAGTTCGACTTGCCGCTTGCTGCTGGCTCTCTCCCAATGAAGATGTTTTGCCCTCAAGGGATTGACGTCAGGAATCCTGAATAACTTTCCCGCTCAGGCCAGCGTGTCCGTGCTTGCTCATCATCTCTCCGTGTGGTAGACTGGTCAATAGGCCGAATTTATTGGCCGGGTTAACTCACCGAAACTTCGAGGGTGTCAATGGGGCAGGATGCAGCCGCCACGCCCGGACGAAAAATTACCGTTCTGCTCGTTGACGATCATCGTATCTTTCGTCAGGGCGTTCAGGTCAACCTGGAAATGTATAGCGATATTCAGGTCGTCGGGCATGGCGCGACGGGAGAGCAGGCCCTTGAACTAGTTCGCCAGCTTCAGCCGGATATTGTCATGATGGATATCAACCTGCCGATCATGAATGGAATTCAAGTCACTCGTCAGATCACATCGGAATCGTTGCCCACCCGCGTGGTCATGCTCACGGCTTACGACGACACGCAACAAATGGTGTACGCCATGCGTGCCGGGGCTTCCGCTTATTGTGTCAAGGAAATCGAGCCGGACAAGCTGGTCGAGGTTTTGCGTTTTGTGCTGAGGGGCAACTATGTGGTCGGAACGCAGGTGTTTGACAAAACCGGGCTGGATCAATGGGTTGATCAGGGTGTCCAGTCATCGGCAGGGCCGTACTATGCCGACATCAGCGAGACGCTCTCGCCGTTGTCCCCGCGCGAGATGGAGATTCTTCAATGTGTGACGCGCGGTCTGAGCAACAAAGAAATCGCCCGCTCATTGAAGATCAGCCATCAAACCGTCAAGAATCACATGACCGCAATTTTGCGGAAACTGGCGGTCGAAGACCGGACTCAAGCGGCAGTGTTTGCGTTGCAACATGGGTGGGTTCGTTTGCAAGACGCCTCCGAGTAGAGGCGATTTGCGCATCAGAGCAGGTGGGAGTTAGCAAAACATGGGCATGAATTTGGAAGGCGACGCGCCAAAAAGCGGCAAAGATCAAGCCATCGAAACCCTCAAGGTCGAGCTTCAACGCCTGACAGCTGAGATGCGCGATATCGCCAACAAGGTGGACGCCTCGCGCGCCCAGACCGAGCAGTTGGCCCAGCGCAACGCGGTGGTAGTGGGCGAGATCAAAAAGGTCGAGTCTGCGCTGGAGCAGACTCCGCGCCCTGTCATCAAAGACGCTTACACCGAAGCCTTGAACACGCAGCAGCGCCTCATGACCTTGCGCGGCCAACTGGAAAAACTCCAGGCTCAGGAAACAACCATCCGCCAGAGCGCCGACGCGCTCAAAACGGCGATTGACCAGTTGTCGAAGACCGAAGGCGATGGGCCGAAGGCGGCTGGCAGTCACGCTATGAACCCGCGCGAGATGATCATCCGTGTTATTGACGCGCAGGAAGAGGAACGTGACCGGCTTTCCGTCCAGATGCACGATGGCCCGGCCCACTCGTTGTCAAATTTCATCTTGCAGGCTGAAATCTGCCAGAAATTGTTTGAAAAGAATCCCGACAAAGCGCGTGAAGAGTTGGCGAACCTGATGACATCCGCCCGCGACTCTTTCCAGCGCGTGCGTGAATTTATCTTTGAGCTTCACCCGATGATGCTCGGCGATCTCGGCCTCGCGCCCACCATCAAACGCTATATGGAAGCCTTCCAGACCAAGAGCGGCGTCGAGACGGAATTTATCATGAATGGTCGTGAGCGTCGGCTGGCTGGCTATCTGGAAGTGCTGATCTTTCGCGGCGTCCAAGAACTGATGGTCAACGCCCGCGATCACGGACGCGCCACCAACATCAAAGTCACTATCGAAATGGGCGCGGATCGGGTTCATGCGATTGTTGAAGACAATGGTCAGGGTTTCGGCACAGGCCAACTTAAATTGGATGAAAGCACCAGCGAAACGCTTGGCCTGAGCACGCTTCAAGAGCGCGTTCGCCTCGTCGGAGGAGCGCTTGTCATGGACAGCGTGCAGGGGCAGGGGGCCAAGATTGAGATCGATGTCCCGGCAGCCGAGGTCGAAGGCGCGTCCGCCGAGGAATAACGGGCGCGGCTTCATAGCCCAATCCTCCTATTGCGCTTCTTCTGGGCCTCGCTTAACCTGTGGTAGCAACCGAAGCCCCATTCCCTTATGGGGCTTCGTCCTTTGGCAGTTAGCCAGTGGCAGGCATGGTGTCGCGTGCGCTTGACACTAATATCTGATCGAGTATAGTAAGATTAACCCTGCATGATTGATATGCCGCGCCCGCGTTTCGGCAAGCGGGCTAATCGATGGAAGTTCGGCTTCTTCTATTAGCGCTAAGGATTAACCCTTCTATGGCTGAGAAAATCAAGATTCTGATTGTGGATGACAACGAAAATACCCGCGAAGGGACGTCTCGCCTGCTTGAATATGAAGACAACATCGAGATCGTCGGGTTCGCCGAGAATGGCGCTGAAGCTGTGGATCGCGTCCGTGAGCTTCAGCCCCACGTTGTTCTGATGGACATCAATATGCCCGTCATGAATGGCATCGACGCCACCGCGCAGATTTCGCAGCAGGCGCCCCGTACCAAAGTGATCATGGTGTCGGTGCAGGATGACTCCCAATACCTCAAACAGGCCTTTCGCGCCGGCGCGGTCGACTTTGTCGCCAAGCCGATCACTTCCGCAGAATTGGCGCAAGCCATCGAACGCGCCTATTCGACTATTCAGGCCGAGCCGCCACCGATGCCAGTCTCGCAGCAGCAAATGCCCGCCCCGGCTGGCTCAGGCGCATGGCCCGGCGCGGTTGCCCCCACCACCGAAGGCCGGATTATCGGCATTTTGGGCTTCAAAGGCGGCACAGGCAAGACCACGCTCGCCGTCAATATTGCCGTCGCCTTCGCCAAGCAGGGCAAGAAGACTGTTGTTGTCGATACCAACCTGCTGTTTGGCGATGTCAGTGTCTTTCTGAACTCGAAGGGCCAGCACACTATTATTGACTTTGCGCACCTTGCCGAAGACCTCGAACAGTTCGACCACGAATCGCTGGCAACGGTTCTGGTGTCCCACGAGTCTGGCCTGAAGTTGCTCATCGCCCCGGCTAATCCTGCTTTGTCCGAGCCGGTGAGCCTTCAGATGATGACCAACATGCTGACCGCCCTCAAACGCGAGTTTGAGTATATTATTGTGGACACTTCAACTGGCTATGACGATATTCTGGCGGCGGTTATTCAATCCAGCGATAAGCTCTTGGTTGTCACCACCCCCATCATGCCCTCCATCAAGAACGCCAAAATATTGCTGAATGACCTGGCAAGTTTTGAAGTGATGGACAAGGCCTTGGTGATTTTGAACCAGCTTGACAAGAACATTCGCATCACGCCCGATCAAATTGCTAACTATCTCAAGACAACCGTGGCCGCGCAGATTCCATTCGACCCGACGGTGAACGAAGCGATTAATCAGAGCATCCCCCTCATTTCGCTCGACCCGCGTCGCGCGCCAAGCGTCAAACCGTTGCTGGATGTGGTACAATTACTCAAAGACAGCTTTGAAGTTGGGCAGGCTGCTGAAGAGCAGGCCCAACCAGCCAAGCGAAGCGGCCTATTCGGACTGGGTGGGTAAGCTAATTATAGCTTTCGTGGTTTAGAGAGAGGAGTTCAACAGTGTCTCTACTGAAACGAATCGAAAAAGGTCAGGTTAGCGGCGGCGCCGGGCAGCCCCCGGCAGGTCCCGGCGGCGCAGGTGGGCTTCCGCGCCCGGCTGAGGGTGGCGGATCCGGGTTGCGCCAGCGCCGCGAATCCCTCTACGACATGGTGTCCGGTCAGGTCGATATCAAAGACCTGGTTTCTCAGCGGCTGTTAAGCCAGCTTGATCCCGGCGAGACCCTCGACCTGACCAAAGGCGAGGAACTCCGCACTCGCATCGACGAATTGTTCAACGCGATTCTTGCCGAGGAAAATATCGTCCTGCCCAAGAATGAGCGCAAAACCCTGCGCGATCAGATTGTCGCCGACATGCTCGGTTTTGGCCCGCTTGAATCGCTCCTTGAAGACCCCACCGTGACCGAAATCATGACCATTGGGCATGAGAAGGTGTTTGTGGAACGCAAAGGCAGGTTGGAAGCTGCCCCGATCCACTTCGAAAGCGAAGAGCACCTTCGCCGTATCATTGATCGCATCGTTTCGCCGCTGGGTCGCCGTGTGGATGAAAGCTCGCCGTTGGTGGACGCTCGTTTGCCAGATGGCTCGCGCGTCAACGCGGTCATTCCCCCGGTGGCGATTGATGGTTCGGCGCTGACCATTCGCAAGTTCTCCAAAGTGCCGATGACGGTTCAGAACATTATTGACTACGGCACCGCCACCGTCGAACTGATGGAATTCTTGCGAGCCTGCGTCATTGCCGGTTTCAATTGCATTGTGTCAGGCGGCACTGGCTCTGGCAAGACGACGCTCTTGAACATCCTTTCCGGCTTCATTCCGGCGGATGAGCGTATCTGCACGATTGAGAACGCGGCGGAGCTTCAGTTGCGTCAGGATCATGTGGTTCGCCTCGAAAGTCGCCCCTCCAATATTGAAGGCAAGGGCGAAATAACCATCCGTGACCTCGTGATCAACTCATTGCGTATGCGCCCCGACCGCATTGTGGTCGGCGAGGTGCGCGGCGGCGAAGCCCTTGACTTGATCCAGGCGATGAACACAGGCCATGACGGATCGCTGGGCACAGCCCATAGCAACTCCCCCCGTGACACTATCGCGCGTATGGAAACGATGGTCTTGATGGCGGGCATGGACTTGCCCATCCGCGCTATCCGTGAGCAAATCGCCTCGGCGGTGCACTTGATCGTCCATCAAGACCGTCTGCGCGACGGAACGCGCAAGATCACCCGCGTCACCGAAGTTCAGGGCATGGAAGGCGATGTGGTTACCATGTCCGACATCTTTATCTTTGAGCAGACGGGCATCGAAAACAACAAAATCGTGGGACGCATCAAGCCATCAGGCCTGCGCCCCAAATACATCGACAAGATTATCGACGCGGGCATCCAGTTGCCCCCGCAGATCTTCGGCATCGGGCGCAAGTAGTTGCGTTGGGTCGGGCTGGCTTGGCCCGGTGGCCTAGCGATTGCGTTCGGGTTGCTATGCGACCGTAGCGAACTGGAAACAGGCCTGATCTTGCCGTAACGAGATCAGGATAGGAGGCAGACACATTATGGGACTTTTCCGTCGTGACAAGTCTTCTGGCTTGGACCAGCTTGACACATTCATCGAAAGCGAGTGGAAGCCCGCTGAAGAGAATACTGCGGCTGTCACCAAGGGCGAATCAGCGCGCGACCAGTTGGCGAAACGGCTGGACAATATGCTGGATCAGCGCGGAATGGCTGCCAGTATCCGTTCGCAGTTGCGTAAAGCTGACCTGAAATTCACCGTCGCGGAGTATTTCCTGCTGCACGCCGTCCTCGCCGTTGGGCTGGGGGCCGCTGGCTTCATCGTCAGAGGCGTGTTCGGCGCCGGGCTGGGCGTTATCGCCGGGTTTTTCTTCCCGCGTATCTACGTCGGCATGAAACAGGGCCAGCGCTTCAAGGCCTTTCAAGATCAGCTGCCCGATATTCTAAATCTTTGGGTGAATTCCCTTCGCGCGGGTTACAGCGTGCCGCAGGCGATGGAAGCGGTGTCTCGTGAAGCCCCGCCTCCGGCTGGCGATGAGTTCAAGCGCGTAGTTTCAGAATTCCAGATCGGTATTCCGATGGAGATTGCCCTCAATAACATGATCTCCCGTATTGAGAGCGAGGACCTTGATCTGGTCTTCACCGCTGTCAATATTCAGCGCGAAGTCGGCGGCAACCTTGCCGAAATTCTGGAGACGATTAGCCACACCATCCGCGAGCGCATCCGCATCAAAGGCGAGATTCAAACGCTTACCGCCTCCGGTCGCGCGACCGGCACCCTGATTGGCGTCTTGCCGATTGGCTTGGCCATCTTTCTCTATATCGTTAACCCGAATTACATGGGCCAATTGATCTATGGACCGCCGATTGGCGCCAATATCCCGGGCCTGCCTATTCCGTGCGGTTGGCCTATTGTTGCCGCTGGCCTGATCTCGATGGGCATTGGCGCGGCGGTGATCTCTCGAATTATCGACATTGAAGTTTAATAGGCCTGTGTTGGCCCGGAGGAAAGCGTTATGGAAGGGCTTGTTCCATACATCCCGTTTATTCTCTTAGGCATCGGCGTGATTATCGCGGTCGGTCTGGTCGCCGTTGGGGTTAGCAATGCCAGCCAGTCGGACCCCCTTGCCGAGCGTTTGTCGGAATACGCCGCGCAGGCTGAAGCCGTCGCCAATCTCGAAGATATCGAGATGTCCGTTCCGTTCAGCCAGCGCGTCATTCTGCCTATCATGCAGCAGATCGCCAAGCTCACGACAGCGTTCACCCCTCAGCAGCGTCTTGAGCAGGCAGCCAAAGACCTTGAACTGGCTGGCAACCCGCGCGGCCTGACGCCGCCCGTCTTTTACGCCATCCGTTTTGTCGCGATGCTCGTCATGGCCGCCCTTATGCCAATGATCCTGAACCCCTATGGCACGTTGGCCGTCATTGGCGGCGCGCTCGGCGGCGCGGCGATCGGCTATATGATGCCCCAGATGTATATCCAGAGCATTGCCAAAAGGCGTCAAGAGGCTGTGATCAAAGCGTTGCCAGACGCCCTTGACCTGATGTCGATCTGTGTGGAAGCCGGTCTGGGCTTCGATCAGGCGATGGGCAAGGTGTTCGAAAAGTGGGACAACGAACTGGCTCTCGGCTTTGGCCGTGTCCTGCGCGAGATTACGCTTGGCAAGACCCGCCGCGACGCCCTCAAAGCGCTCGATGAAAGCGTTGGCGTTTCCGACCTGACGACTTTCTGTAGCGCGATCATTCAGGCCGACCAGCTTGGTGTCAGCATTTCCAAGGTTCTCAAAATTCAATCCGAGCAAATGCGTATCAAGCGCCGTCAGCGTGCTCAGGAAAAAGCCCAGCAGGCCCCCATCAAAATGATGATCCCCATGGTCTTGCTGATCTTCCCTGCCATTTGGCTGGTGCTGCTTGGCCCGGCTGGCGTTCAGGCTTTCAAGCAGTTCGTTCCGGCAGCCAACGCGCCCTGATTTGTGCGGCGCGGAGCAGTGTGACTTGTCGATTTCGGTCTGGGCAAGGGCTATGGCAGATTTCCTAAGGTTTCAATGAGGGTCATTGCGTGTGCATAGGCCCGATTCAGTGCAGTTGACAATCATGACGCAGGTTCGGGATGTAGCTAGCGCTGCTCTGAACCTGCTTTTTCCAAATCGTTGCGCCGGCTGTGGGCGTAGCGGCTCCGACTTGTGTGAATCGTGCCTTGCGAGTTTCACGCCGGTGGGCGACCATGTGTGTCCGGTTTGCTCCGAAATTCACCCGCCAGATCGCGTCGGGGTTTGCCCGCGTTGCGCCCGGCAGCCGCGCGCCTATCGCAAGATTGCCAGCGCCTTTCGTTATGAGGGCCAGATCAGGCGCGCTATTCATGCCCTCAAATATTCCCGAAAATCAAGTCTGGCGTTCCCTCTCGCCGAGTCGCTGGGCGCGGCGCTTCCTCGCCCTTCCGCCGATCTGGTTTTGTGCGCGGTTCCGCTGCATCCTCAACGCGAGGCTGAACGCGGCTTTAATCAATCCTACCTGCTCGCCGAGCAATTGGCCTCCCGCTGGAATCTCCCCATGTTGCCAAAGGCGGCCCTGGTCAGGCTGCGCGCCACCGAACGCCAGGTCGGTCAGGACTACGGCGCGCGTCAGGCGAATATGGTTGACGCCTTTGGCGCCGACCGCGACCTTGTCGCTGGTCGGGCCGTGTTGCTAGTCGATGATGTATGCACCACTGGCTCGACGCTCCATGCGTCGGCTCAGGCGTTGATCAGCGCGGGCGCGCAGGTCGTGGACGGCGTCACGCTGGCTCGCGCGGTCGGGGTGGGACAATTAGCTGATGTGCGTTATTAAAACGGCTTTTCAACGATGAAAGGAAGTGGTGATATGGATCTGGTGATACAGGGTCGTAACCTCGAAGTCACATCCCGGATTCGTTCCTACGTGGAGCGCAAGATGGAGCGGTTGGATCGCTACATGCCGAACATCGCCGAAGTTCGCGTTGACGTGGGCGAAGAAAAATCCAATCGCATGGGCAACCGCATGATAGCTCAAGTCACCGTCCGCAATATTCGCGGAACAATCCTGCGGGCCGAAGAGCGCACCAGCGATCTTTACGCCGCGCTTGACGCCGTTGTCGACAAATTGTATCGCCAGATTGAGCGTTATAAAGGCAAGCGCAAGCGTCGCGGGGATGATCAGGAGAGCCTATCCGACTACGAGACGGCTATCGAGTTGGACGACTCTGATTTGGATTCAGGCTCCGTCATCAAGCGCAAGAAATACATGATCGAGCCGATGCAGGAGGAAGAGGCCCTCGAACAGATGGCGTTGCTGGGTCACGATTTCTTTGTGTTTGTCAACGTCGACACCGGCGGGGTCAATGTCGTGTACCAGCGCAAGGACGGCAACTACGGCCTGTTGGAGCCAGACGAGACTCGCTGACAAATCAATTCTTGCGTTGAAGCAAAATACGAAAGAGGCAACTGGCGCGCCAATTGCCTCTTTTTGATTTCATCGGGTTTGATTACCACCCGCGCAGATACTGCGCCCACTCGTCTCGATTTTCAATAATTCGCCCAAACAAATACTCCGCCGAGGCCCTCGGCTCGCGGGCCGGAACGCGTAGCGCCATGCCTGCCTCGTGCGGCGTTCGACCGCCCTTGCGCCGGTTGCACAACGGGCATGCCGTCACCAGATTCTCCCACGAGTGATGCCCCCCGCGATGGCGCGGCACGATATGGTCAATCGTCAACACGCTGGGGCGCTGGCCGCAGTACTGGCAGGTGTGCATGTCTCGCCGGAAGATTTCTCGCTTGGTCAGCTTTACGCGCGGGTGCGGGCGATGAACCATGTACGACAGCCGCACAATAGACGGGCGCGGATAGGCCGCCGAACCGGTGCGGATTTCTCCGCGCCCATTTAACAATAGTTCGGCTTTCCCGGCCATCATAAGTCCTACGGCGCGTCTGGTGCTGCACACGTTGATCGGTTCATAGTTCGCGTTCAACACCAGGACTGGCTCATTCACCTCGTCCTCCTGAAGCAAGCCGGAGTTTGTTGCTCCTGCCTGCCAGACACATTGGGCCGCATTGTACCATCCCGCCAAAGGTGGCGCAATTGTTCTAATGCCCTGCAACGACGCGACAATACGAGGACATTGCCCCAATCAACATCATGCCCCCTCTCTGTCCTACAGAGAGGGGGCATGATCTGATGCTTCGCAGTACTCAGCGCTCAGTGCTTGGAACTCGGAACTTGGAACTCAGAACTCAGCGCTTTGAACTCTACGGCGCCCAGCTGTAGCCCAGATAAGTGTTCAGGATATCGGGTCGCGCTGCCGGCCCAGCCGCGATGGCTCTGACCGACATCAAATAAGCTGGCTCGGCGCCATCGGCGCGCATACCCCACAGGAAGATTTTCCCGTCGCCTGCGGCGGATGTGAAGAACACCCTGACGCCGTCCGGCGACCAGATCGGAAAACCTTTGGTGGTCGGGTCGTGGGTGATCCGCGTCGCCCCGCCCTGATCAGGGAAGGCCCCAATCGACAGTTGTCTGTCTTTGACAAATGCAAATTGTGCGCTATCGGGTGATACCCGCCCTGACGTGTACGTTGGCGTTGACCCGACCTGCACGCCCAGCAAATCCACAATCACCTGCCCGATCAAAATGCGGTCGGCGCTGATATACGACGCATACGGAATGCCCGTCCCAATCGTGATATTCTGCGTGATATTGCTGATTCCGCCGGTGGTCGGGTCGATAATGCATGTGTCGAATTGGCCGTAGGGCTGGCACGTCGCCAGTATTTGATTGCCGTCGCCGCTCCACTGGATCGCGGCCAGATTGTAATGCGCGTGGGTGATCTGCGTCGGATCGCTGCTGTCGGCGTTGGAGATGAATAACTCGCCGTCTTGAATGTAAGCGATCCGCGTGAAATCCGGCGACCATGCCGGGAACAGCCCGCTGATTGGCAGTTTGCGGAGGCCAGCGCTGTCAAAGCCCACAAAATAGATTCCAGTCTCAAGGCAGTCCTCCACACAGTTGAAATTGCTCGCCGAGAACAACAGCCCGTTCGACGCCGCGCTCGATCCATTGGGCGGGGTTGTCTTGACGCTCGGCGTGTCTTCGTGCGGTGGCGTGTCCGCGGGAACAGGTCGCGCCAGCCATGCGTGGCCCAGCCGTAGGCCGCCGTCCTCCCCAACGTCTTTCGTCAGCCGAAATTCATTGCTCCCGTCGGTGTTGATCAGGTACAGGTCAATATTCCCATCGCCGCCCGTCTTGGCGAACAGCAGTTTGCTGCCATCGGGCGACCACACCGGGTTTTGGTTCCATACTTTGTCGTTGGTCACCCGCGCTTGCTTGCTGCCGTCAATCGCCATGGTATACAACTCAGAGCCGACACCCACTTCGCGGTTGGACTCAAACGCGATCTGCGTCCCGTCCGCCGACACGCTCGGATACGCGTTCCAGGCTGTTTTGTCGCTGGTCAACTGGGTAACATTGCTGCCATCGGCATTCATAATGTAAATTTCGCTAAACAGCCCTGTGCCCGTCAGGTTGCGGCTCGACATGAACACAATGTGGCTGTCCAGTGTCCAGTGCGGATAGGCGTCCAGAGCCGGGCTGTCGGCGGTCAGGTTGACCTGCCCGCTTCCATCGGCGTTAATCACGCAAACATCGGTGGCTGTCGTCTGCAAGCCAATCGATTTTCCCCCGGTGTTGCAGGTGAACGCGATCTTGGTGGAGTCGGGCGACCATTGCGGGTGCATCCCGTCCGCCTGCGTGATCTGCCCCGTGCTTCCTGTGACGCGGTTGTAAACGAAGATGCCGTTGATCAGCAGATCGCTTTGTTCAGCCACAAACGCAATTTGGTCGCCGTCTGGCGCGAGCGCGGGCCATGTCGCATTGGCGGTTTCGCCCAGATCGATCGGGGCGACAAATTCCCCGGAGTCGCTCAGTAAATAGATTCCAAGACGCTCCCCGCGAGCCGATCCATACAGGTAGGTCATGGGTTGAGCCTGCGGCCCGGTCACATCTGCTGGGGTCGCTGAAGGCGGCAGCGTCGGTGTGATGATCGGCTTGGTCGGGATAGGCGGCGGCGTGGGCGAGGGCGGCCCGCCCACAGGGGCGTTTGGCCCTCCCAAGCCACAGGCCGTCATTGTCAACGCGAATAACATCAGGCTGAGACGAAGATAGCGCTTCATACGGGATACTCTCCTCATGTGTGTTCGCAGTTTGTGTTCAATGGGGCAGGCCGCGCCCGCCCGGTTGGAGCAAAGACTGGTTGAATCCCTCGAAAGTATAGGGCTTGTCTGCTTTCAACGCAATCCCCAGCCCCTTGCCCGGATGCTTCGTCAGGGCGAGAGCGCACAAACGCGTATGGTCTCCCGCGTTAGACGGCTTCTAAAATGATTCCGCCGCCAGATTGACTTCACGACTCTTTTGCCGTAGTATAGTTTTAATAAATTCTGAAATTTATGAAATAAGGAATTTCTATGCCAGACTGGGCTTACCGCACCGTGATGCGTCCTCTGTTATTCCGCGTTGCCCCGGAGGCCGCGCGTGATTTCACGCTGGGGGCGATGGGCAGTTTAGATGCCCTGCCGGGTGGCCCCGCGCTGATCGAATTTTTCGGCCATATGCTCCCGCCTGCCGAAGTGCGCAAGTCGCTTCTGGGCATCGACTTTCCCGGTCCAGTTGGGCTGGGAGCGGGCTTGGACTTGAAAGCAGAAGGCGCGTCGGCCCTGTCGCGCTTTGGTTTTGGATTTATGGAATTGGGCCCTGTGACCGCCGAGTCTCGCTTTCCAGAAAACCCGGTTGAGCGCATTCTTGACGGGGAGGCTCTTTGCTACAACGAGCGAGCCAGTATTGGCATTGATGCGCTGGTGCGTCAGATCGAGAAACTCAGGCCGCTAACCATTCCGTTGGGTTTTCGTCTGAGCGCGCCAGTCGGTTCCAGCCCATCGGAAGCCGCTGCCGAGTGGCGGCTGTTGCATGATCGCCTATTGCCCTATGCCCAATTTCTTTCGCTCGACCCGCCTGATCTGGATTCTGGTCGCTGGGCTGCTTCAGACTGGCTGCAAGCCCTCGCCGATCTCATGCCGCTGCAAACGCCCTGCCCGGTGTTGTTGTGCGTCAGGCCATCGGTGTCTGAGGAAGCCATGGATGCGATCATTTTACCCTCATTAGAGATAGGTTTGGCTGGGATCATCGTCGCTGAAGACATTGCAGACGAGGATCAACACCGTCTTGTTGGGCCGATAGCTTTTGAAAAGGCGCGCGACTTGGTTCGCGCCCTGCGTCGCAGTCACGGCAAGGCTTTGCCGATTATTGTGGGCGGCGGCATTCATCAACCTGTTGAGGCCCTCGAAATGCGCGAGGCTGGCGCCGACTTGATCCAGATTCACAGCGGGCTGGTCTATTCTGGGCCGGGCCTGCCCAAGCGCATCAACGAGGCGATTGCCTACCGTCAATTTCTTGAGCATGACCCCGCGCAGCCTGCGTCGGAGGTTCGGACGACGTTCTTCTCCTCGATCTGGGATGCGCGTCCGTGGCTAGCTTTTGTCGTCATTGCATTAATCTTGCTGATCAGCGGGGCAGCCGCATGGCACGTTGCCGCCACCAGCGTTGTCTTGCCTTATGATGAAGCCTATGTGCAATCCAGTCGGCAGCAGCTTGATGCGCTCAACCCGCATCTGCTCGATTTCATGGCCCATGATCGAGTGACGTTGGCCGGGACAATGCTTTCGACCGGATTGCTTTATTTCGGGTTGGCCGTCTTTGCTGTCCGAAACGGCATGAGTTGGGCGCGTGCGGCTTTATCGGTTTCTTGTGTAGTGGGCGTCCTGAGCTTTTTTCTGTTCGTGGGTTTTGGGTACTTAGACCTGTTGCATGCTTTTCTGACAGCGACGATCGTCCCCCCTCTTTTGCTGGCCCTCAGTAGCAGGCTGCCACCGGCCCGACCCATCACGCGGCCCAACCTGACGAACAACCCGGAATGGTTGCAGAGTCAATGGGGACAATTGCTCTTCATAATGGTCGGTTTTGGTCTGGCTGTGGGCGGGATAACGATTGCGCTGGTCGGCACGGTGAATGTTTTTGTTCCGGAAGACCTGCAATTCATGGCAACCACCCGTGAGGCGCTGAATGCGTTTAATCCGCGCCTGATCTCGCTGATTGCGCATGATCGTGTGGGCTTTGGCGGCGATCTGGCTGCCAACGGAATTGCGGTCTTGATGATCTCGATGTGGGGTTTTCGGCAAGGAGCGCGCTGGATTTGGTGGACTCTGCTCGGCGCGGGCTTAGTGGGGTTCGTGGGAACGTTGGGCGTTCATATCGAAGTAGGGTATACAGATTTGATTCATCTGGCGCCGGTCGTGCTGGCCGTCGTGTTGTTCGTAATCGCGTTAGCTTGTTCACGATCCTATTTGTTCCGAGCGCCCGATGACGCGGCCAGTTAGAGTTTTGCCCGCTAAGATTCACTGCATCGCAGTCGCATTTCTATTGAGACTACTGCGTTTGAAATTTATAACCATGTAGACCAAACGTGCTACAAATTGCTATTGACAAACTTCTCCTCATACTCTAAAATATTGTCCGAACATAAGTTCTAACCGCAGAATGCATCAGTTTTTGACGTTGTCTTTTACTTTGCTTGCACCCCGCGCTTTTTGCGGGGCTGACTTATCTAGTGTCTGTGAGCATCCGTCAGGACGAAGCGTCCGGTGAGGTCGCTTCCGGCGGCGCGGGCCAACGGTGATGAGGCTTCCCTCGTCAGTCCACCGCCCACAGGCACAACCCATCCCCGCTGCTCTTTCCTCCCCCGTTCTTTTTACGGGGGAGGTGGCCGGACCCCGCGTTCTTGGCGGGGGAAGGCCGGAGGGGGTGAGTCACTTATCCCGCGGAGATGGGGCCGCCAGCCCCCTCGCGTAGGGGCAAGGCGCTGCCTTGCCCGGTTTTATGGCTTGGAACCCATAACACGCCTGCGCTCTATCCGCCGCCTGAGACCAGCCGCCCGCATGGAAACCGGGCGGGTTGCCTCTGGCAAGAAAGGAGTTGTGCGCCTAAACGACAGTGACAAGTTCTGAGTGACGAGTTCTGAGTCTGTTGCCTTTGACTTTGTCGTTACTCAGTACTCAGTACTCATCACTGTCTTTCGGCTTCCCCTTCCACAGTCGGGGAATCCGCCTTCGCAAGATCGTCCTTAGTGCGGCAAATCCATGCCAAACGGAATTGGGAACGGCGTTGGCGGTGCATGGCGAAGCCCCCTGAAAAGGGCTGAACCATGATCGGCGACTGAGGGGATTGGTGGCATCCATCCGCATTCCCTTCCACCCCTGCAAAGGGGCTGGGATGGCGTCCACGTGGCAGGTTAAGTTGCTCTCTGTTCGCTTCGCGCTAAAGGCGAACGAACAGGGGATCACGATTGGCATCCCGATCCTTCACTCTTGTGCGTGAGCCTGCCGCCCGACGGCGCAATCGTGGGCAAATTCGCCCACACTGACAAGCCAACTGAATATCTCGGCTAATGGACTCAAGCGATCAGCGGCATAAAAGCGCCTGTGATGCCCATTGGGGCGGGCCTCAACCCGCCCCAAACGCGGCTAATTCACGCAAGCTGCGCTACGCGACAACCGCAGTTGCCCACGCCGTCAGCTTGGACAAAGTGTCCGGCAGCGTCTCTTTCCAATCCACTGTGTTCCCGTCGCCGCGTGGCAGCCAGATCGCCGTCCGGCTCACTCGAACGTTGTGGCCTATCGAGCGTTGTAGCGCCGTGCGATCAACATGCGCCAGCCCCGCCATCCGAATGCTGATCTGTCTCCCATCGCTGGTGATGGCGCTGACCCGCGCTCTAATCGCCAACCGCCTTACTGCCAGTTGGTACAGCAGATTGCTGACCGGTTCGGGCAGCGGGCCAAAACGGTCGGCCAGTTCCGCCCCCAGCTTGTCAATCGCTTCCTGATCGGGCAGGTCTGCCATCCGTCGGTAAAGCTGGATTCGCAGCGCGCTGTCCGCGACATAATCCGTCGGAATGTGGGTAGGCATCGGCAGGTCGATAATCGCGGTTTCGCCCGCATCGTCGTTCTCCTCAACGACGCGCCGCCCTTCCAGCGATCCATCGCGTTCCGCCCGCAACCGTGTCACGGCCTGCGTCAGCATCCGGGTGTACAGGTGAAAGCCCACCGCCGCGATCTGCCCGTGCTGGCGCGTTCCCAGAATGTCCCCGGTTCCGCGCAGTTCCAGGTCGCGAACGGCGATGTTCATCCCGGCGCCCAGTTCCGCTTCTTCCGCGATAGTTTCCAGCCGCGCCAGCGCCTCTGGGGTCAGCGATGCCGTTGACGGGTGGAAGAAATACGCAAAGGCGCGGCTGGCGCTCCGGCCCACCCGTCCGCGTAGTTGGTGAAGCTGGGCCAGCCCGAACATGTCGGCCCGGTCGACAATCAGCGTGTTCGCGTTCGGGATGTCCAACCCGGCCTCAATGATGCTGGTCGAAACCAGTACGTCGATCTGCGCGCTGGCGAACTGGCTCATCACCGCTTCCAGTGTGGTTTCGGACATTTGACCATGACCCACCGCGATGCTCGCTTCGGGGATCAGTTTGTCTAATCGTTCCGCTTCCGCGTAAATCGATTGCACACGGTTATGCACGTAAAACACCTGCCCGCCCCGATCAAGCTCGCGCAGGATAGCCTGCCGGATCAAGTCGTCATCTCGCCGTCCAACGTATGTGGTGATCGATTGGCGTTCTTCCGGCGCAGTGTCAATTGTGCTGATGTCCCTCACCCCGGTCAGGCTCATGTACAGCGTTCGCGGGATTGGAGTCGCGGTCAGCGTCAACACATCGACTTCGGTTCGCATCTGCTTTAGGCGTTCCTTGTGCGTTACGCCAAAGCGCTGTTCTTCGTCGATGATCAGCAGCCCCAGATCATGAAAGGCTACGTCTTGCCCCAACAACCGATGTGTCCCGATCACAATATCCACTTGCGCGGAAGCCAACCCGTCCAGAATAGCTTCCTGTTCCGAATGTGTCCGAAACCGTGACAGCATTTCGACCTTGACTGGGAAGGCAGCCAATCGGCGGCTGAAGGTGTCGTAATGTTGTTGGGCCAGCACCGTCGTGGGGACAAGGATCGCCACCTGCTTGCCATCCATCACCGCTTTGAAAGCCGCCCGCAACGCGACTTCGGTCTTGCCGTAACCCACGTCGCCGCAAATCAAGCGATCCATCGGGCGAGCGCGCTCCATGTCCGCTTTGACTTCCGCCAGCGCCCGCAGTTGATCCGCTGTTTCGATATAGGGGAAGGCCGCTTCCATCTCGTGCTGCCAGGGCGTGTCCGCGCTAAAAGCGTGCCCGGTGATGAGTTCGCGCGCCGCGTACAGTTGCAATAATTCGCGCGCTACCTGTTCAACGGCTTGCCGGGTGGTTTCCTTCACCCGTGACCATTCCGCCGTGCCCAGCCGTGACAAATCTGGCTCGCCGTCGTCCGGCCCGATATAACGGCTTAGTCGGTCGGCCTGATAAATCGGGACGTACAACCTGTCGCCCCCGGCATAGGTCACCAACAAGAACTCGCGCTCCGCGCCGCCCAGCGCGCGTTTTTCAAGGCCCTCAAACCGCCCGATGCCGTATTCGCTGTGAACGATGATCGAGCCGGGCTGCAAGTCGGCGAACAAATCTTCAGGCGCGACAGCGCGCTTCTCCGGGCGGCGGCGCGGCTCAGGTCGTTGCCACCCAAAGATTTCCGCATCGGTCAGCAAATGTACCGACGCGCCGTCGCCATGTAGAATCCACCCTTCAGCCAGCGCGCCCTGAGCGAACACAGGCAGTCCCGGCTCTGGTGCTTCGTTGATTGTTTCTACAGGTCTCAGGCGTGGGCCTTGACTTCGCTCGTTCCACAGTTCTGCTAGACGGCTGGCCTGCATAGAGGCTACCACCGAGATTTCCGTGCCAGCCCGCGAAGCGGTTCTGATGGCGTCAAGCGCCGTCTTGATCTGCCCGCTAAACCGGGGGCCTGCCGAAAACACCCCTTCGAGCGCGGCGGCCTGATCCGCTTTCCCGGCCAGTTCCCACGCCCCGCGCTCTGCCAGATCATCGCCAAGTTGCCCCCACGTCACCAGCGGAACAGGCATATCCGGCGGTGTCTCGCCTGACGCAATGCCGGTTTCTCTCAGGGAAACCGCTTGCGCTTCCAGTTCAGCTGCCGTGTCTGCCAGTTCTTCCCAATCATCGACCAATGTCAGGCAGTGGTCTGGCAAGTAATCCAGCAGGCTGGCTGTCTCCGGGTGCATATACGGCAAGTAAAATTCCAGCGACGGGAAAGGCTGCCCTTGCGCCAGTTTCTCGTATTCAGTTGAGTCATTCGGACGCGGATTGGAAGCGCTGTCGTTGGATTGGGCGAACCATTCCTTGAGCGCAACCGCCACCGTCGGCCCAAAATGCGGCATCGCTTCCCGCGCAGGCGTAATGGTCACCGACTGGCGGGTGTCAAGGCTGCGCTGGCTGGCCGGGTCAAATGCGCGGATCGACTCGATGGCGTTGCCCCATAATTCAATCCGAACAGGGCGCTCGTCCGCGACAGGGTAGACATCCAGAATCCCCCCGCGATGGCTAAACGTTCCCGGCTCAGTGACGACCGTCACGGCCTGATACCCCATCGCTGCCCACTGCCGCGCGGCGGCGCTCGGTTCGCCGTCGGGTATGTCTTTGCCCTGATCAAGCCGAACGGTGTATTGCGCATGAACGGATGGCGGCAGCGTTCGGTGCATCAACCCGCGCGCCGAGGCGATAATCACCGTGCCGGGGCTTGATCCACTGGAAAGTTCGGCCAGCGCTTGCAGCCGCACGCGGGTCGCGCTGGCGCCCCACGGGGCGCGCTGGTAAAAGATCGCCCCCGGCTCGGCGAAGGTCAGGACGCGTAGATCGGGCGACCAGGCCAGCAGTTGTTCGGCAAGGTTCTGCGCGCGATCAATCCTCGCCGAAATGACCAGAATCGGTCGCTGGCTGTCCACAGCCAATGCTGCCGTGACAAACGGACGCGCCGCGCGGATGAGCCCTATTGAACCACCGTGATGATGGTCGAGGTCGCCTAAAAGCGCTTGATAAGCGGCGCGCTGCCGAAGCGCCCCTAGCAGCCCGGAAAGATTCATGCCTGGCCTCGATTGTTGTCGGCGTCTAACACTGCCGGGGCATTATGGCGGCTCATGGCCAGCATGATTCCATACTGAAGCCACGTTTCAACGGCGTCAGCGGCGCGGTCATACACTTCTCGAATCATCGCAACCTGATCGCCTTTGAAATCTTGCAGCACATAAGCCGCGGAATCCATCCTGCCCGGCGGTCGGTCGATGCCGATCCGCAGCCGGGCGAATTCCTCGCTGCCCAGTCGTTCGATGATGCTCTTGACGCCATTCTGCCCGCCCGACCCGCCTGAAGGCCGTAGCCGAAGCGTCCCAGCCGGCAGGTCAAGATCATCGAAAACCACTAGCAGGCGCTCCGGGAGAATTTTATAGAACTTCATCAATGCCGACACAGGAGCCCCGCTGAGATTCATCCAGCTTTGCGGTTTCGCCAGCGTCACCGGGCCGCCGTGGATATTGCCGCTTGCCACAAACGCCCCGTTCTGCAGGCGCGAAAATTCCAACCCGTGCCGCTTTGCCAGATGGTCAAGGGTCTGGAAGCCAACATTATGCCGATTGTTTAGATACTCGCGTCCCGGGTTGCCGAGACCTACGATCAATGCTCGTTCCATAACTCCATGCCTGCTGCCCGTCTCACTTTTTTACGCGCCGATTAAGCAAGGGATTCACCACTTCACGGCGAAATTCCCACAACCATCGGCGAAGCTCGCCTCGATGAGCTGCTCGAATAACGATGTAAACTGCCAGCAATCCGAAAGCGCCCAGAGCCATTGAGACGCCATTCCATAGGGCTTGCCACAGGCGTGTTGGTTCGAAGGGCGATTCTCCGCTCGCTGCTGCGGATGTTGTCACTGCTGGGCCAGCCGTGCCAGACGAGGGGTTGGGCGTTCGTGTCGGTGGCTGCCAGATCGGTGTTGACAGAACAGCGACATTTGCCAGCGCCACACGCTGCGCAATAGAGCTATTGATAGGCGCGGGCGTCAATGTTAGCGCAGTCGAAATGGTGTCAATGCTGGCTTGCGCGCGCGGTCCAGAGTGCGAGGCTTCTAGCGCGAGCGCCCCTGTGACAAAGAGCGCTATCATCGTGATTGTCCGCTGTTTCAACCCATTCATAGCCGTGTCCACCCGCGAAAAAACCAATCGTTAAGTTTATCTTATCCCTTACTCTCTTACCATAATCGCCTCCTGCTTGGCGAGCCTGTAAGTCAGTGACCAGATGAGTTGCTCTAATCGGAGCAGCGACACATAATCGATATGCTGTTCGCGCTGCCCTGCGTTACAATACAGGGCGCAGGCACATATGTCGGAGGGCCGGGTCATGGATCAAGAGTTGTCGCTGGACAGTGTCGCTTTTCGCCGCCTGATGAGCCGGTTTGCGACCGGTGTGGCCGTGCTCGCAGTGCGGCAGCCTAATGGCAGCGTGGTAGCGATGACAGCTAATGCCATAACTTCTGTGTCTTTGACTCCAACCCTGCTGCTGGTATGCGTTGAAAAGATTGCCAATTTTGCGCCATACTTATTGTCCAGCGACGTATTTTCGATTTGCTTTCTGTCCGAAGATCGCGCTGATCTTTCCGATCACTTTGCGGGCAGGCAGACAGGCGAACCGCCTCGCTTTGAATTCAAGGATTGGGAAGGCGGTCCATTGCTAGTTGGGTGTCTTGCGGCGCTGGGTTGTCGCCGTTATGACGTTCTAGAGGGCGGGGATCACTGGATTGTGTTGGGAGAGACTCTCACGCTCCACAAACCCGAAACGTCGCCTGAACCCCTGATATTCTATAGCAGCCGCTATCGGCGGCTGGTTCCCATGGAGATTTCATCATGAAGCTCTATCGCGCTCTGGCCGCCGGATCGATCATGCTCGCCTTATTGGCAGGATGCGGTCAACCGGTTCAACTTCCAGCCAACGAGGCGGAAGCCTTTGCGAAGGAAGTCGATCCCATTGTCGAGAACTGCCTGATTGGGTTCAACGAAAAAGATTTCGCCAAACATACCCGTGATTTTGACAAGGCTATGCTGGATGTCGTGGACACTGCCAACTTTCCGCAGGGCTACGACGACGTGATCGGCGTGGCGGGCAAGTACCAGTCGCGCAAGGTGGTGAGCGTGTTCGATCAGGCCGAGTTTCGCGTCGTTGTTTATGAAGCGCAGTTTGAGAATGATGTCGTCACGATTAAGGTTGTCTTCAATCGTGACGACCCGACTCACAAGATCACTGGACTCTGGTTTGACTCGGACAAGCTGCGCGCGGCCAAAGAGCCGAAGTAGACGCGGCCCGTTAACTCTCGCTCTCTCATAAACTTGATCGGAGACTAACGGCATGGAAATTCCGTCGTTCTATGATCCATCGACGGTTGGGACGCTGGTTGTCCCTCAAGTCACAACGGCGATTCTGGAAGGCGGTCGAGCCGGGTTTGCTCCCGCCGCCCAAGATCAGCAAAAGATCGCCCTGATTCTGGTGGACGTTCAAGTTGATTTCGTTCACACCGATGGCGCTCTGGCTGTCCCCGGCGCGGTGGATGACACGCGCCGCACGATTGAATGGATGTATCGGAATCTGGGCAAAATCACGCGCATTGTGGCATCGTTGGACAGCCATGTGCCGCTTCAAATCTTCTACCCCCTGTGGTGGGTGAATGCGCGCGGCGAGCATCCAGCGCCGTTCACCGCTATCACCGCCAACGCCGTAGAGCAAGGCGTCTGGCAGCCTACGGTTGAAGTAAACTGGTCGCGGAACTACGTTCGCCAGTTAGAAGAGTCCGGCAAAAAGACGTTGATCGTCTGGCCGCACCATACAATGTTAGGCACGCCGGGCCACGCAATCACGCCGGCCTTGTACGAAGCTATCGCCTATCACTCGGCAGCCCGCGCGATTGCCCCCCTGTTTCTTGAAAAGGGCTTGATCCCAAAGACCGAACATTATTCAATCCTTGAACCGGAAGTCAAAGTCCCGGACGAGCCAATGGGCAGCTTGAACACGGCTCTGCTGGAAGAGTTGGCTGTCTATGACCTGATTTATGTCGCCGGGCAAGCCAAGAGCCACTGTGTGCTGGAGACAGTCACATCGCTTCATCACTACTTTGCTAACCGAGCGCCGGATCGCATTCACCGCTGGCGGTTCATGACAGACTGCACTTCTTCGGTGGCTCACCCCTCGATCAATTTCGACTCGATGGCAAACGCTCAACTCAAGTATTTTAGCGATCAAGGAATGCGGTTGGTCACTTCTACCGATCCCATTGAATAGCGGCGCTTGCCTTGAACCGTGAAACATTTGGCGGTGGGCAGTGTTATACCTTGTATCGTCCTTCGCCTCGCTATTTCCACCCATAAGGGAGAACAATGTCCAAAATCGCTATTATCACCGACAGCACTTGCAGCATCCCGGCGGATCTGGTCACCAAGCATGACATTCGGATCATCCCCCAGCATATTATCTGGGGAACGGAAGACCTGTTAGACATGAAGGATATTGACGCTCCCGCTTTCTACCAGCGGCTCGTCAAAGACCCTATCCACCCCAAGACATCTCAGCCGCCCGCCCCCGAATTTGCCAATATCATCAAAGCCGCCCAAAAGGACGGCGCCACCGAGGTGTTCATCGCCACCGTCAGCGGGCCGTTGAGCGGGACATTCGCCTCGGCAGAGCAAGCCAAAGCGATGGTCGATATTCCCGCGCATGTCCATGACTCGAAGTCAGCCGCAATGGGTCTGGGCTGGGGGGTTATCGCCGCCGCGCGCGCCCGCGACAAAGGCGCCAATTTGCAGGGCATGGCCGACGCTGCCGAAAATGTCCGCAACCACATGGTGACAGTTCTGGTCGTTGACACGCTGGAATTTCTGCACAAAGGCGGGCGCATTGGCGGCGCGGCCCGGCTGTTTGGCACGATGGTTGGCCTGAAACCACAGTTGGTTATCGATTCGAACAAAGGCACGGTGGAGCGCGGACAGGCCACCCGCACCCGCAAGAAATCCATTGAGGCTGGTTGGAGCGCGTGCTTTGACAAGCTCGACACCAGCAAGCCACTGCATGTGGCCGTCCATCACGCAAACGCGGAAGCTGAGTGCAAGGAACTCTATGCGCGCGTCAAGAGCGAATTTCCGAAAGCCGAAGTTGTGATGACTGAGCTAACCCCAGTCTTGGGGGTGCATGGCGGGCCGGGAACGCTGGCGTTCTGCGCCTACTACGAAGCCTGAGATGGGCATGCCTGTTCGCTCTCCGCGCGATGTTCAGGCCGCGTTGGCTGCGCTTGGTATGGATATTCAGGTTCGCTTTTTTGAGACTTCGACCGCGACATCGCAGCAAGCCGCCGACGCGATTGGCGCGGACCTGGGAGCTATTGTAAAGAGCCTGTGCTTTATGGTGGATAGGCAGGCTGTGCTGGTGTTGACCGCCGGGGATCAAAAGGTCGATGATCGCAAGCTGGCGATGTTGCATGGAACAAGCCGGAAGAGAGTTCGTATCGCCGACGCCGAGACCACCATCAGAGTCACGGGCTTCGCGCCGGGCGGGGTGTCGCCTGTGGGGCATGTAGAGAAATTGCCCGTGTACATAGACGCGACTCTCCAGCGTTTCGAGGTGGTCTACGCGGCGGCAGGGTCGCCAAATGCCATCTTTCCGATTCCGTTCGTTAGGTTGGCTGAAATCACGGGCGGCAGGGTCGCAGATGTCGCCAAAGAATAATCGGAGTTTCGCTCTGTTGAACTTTGCATTAGAATAGGGGCGAATATTGATTCATCAGGAGAGTTTGAATATGCCAAAAACCTTGTCAGTGTGGATGAAAATCGCCGCTAACGGGGCATTAGCCCTGACCGCTGGCGCGTTACTGGTTGCCTGCAATCTGGGTCCGCAAGCCGAATCGCCGACACCTACCCCGACTCCGCCGATTGTCATCAAACAGGACATTCCCACGCTCACGCCCACTTTGGCGCAGCAGGCGCTCCCGATTACGCCGTCGCCGACGACTCCGCCGGTGTTGTCCCCGGTCGAAAGCATTGGCTCCGTGACGGTTGAAGGCACAGTTCATCGGACGCAGGAGCCTGTCACTGTTCGTGTTCGCTATGGCAAGTCGGTGTCCAAGCCGAACTGCGTCTATATTCTGCAAGACACGAGCAAGACGACGACTTTGACCGGCGGCTCGACGACTCAGATTGACGCCAATATCAATGAAGATGTCTACTCCTTCACGCCGGACGCGGCAGGAACCTATCAGGTCGCCTGCACCGGGGTCGCCCTGACTGCCAGCGGCCAGCGGCCTGTGGACGGCAAAAGCCTTTCGTTCGCGGTTGAGGCTAAAGGTTAGTTTGCTCGGGCTTTGAATCAGAGCAGGGACACGGCATTGCCGTGTCCCTGCTATTTGTGAATATGATTCCCCTGGATTTCTTCCGCTTGCCACAAGCGTCTTACCCGAATCCACGTTTGAAGTTCGTACCACCCCATCAAAACGCTTAACCTCAGCCCGTGCCAACCGTCCCGATAGCCCTTTAGAGTGATGAAACGCCGCATGAATTCGCGCAGCGGCATAGTCAGATAGGTTCGAACGCGCGGCTTTTGCCCCCGGCGGTGGCGTTCCCCGGCTTCGATGTCCGTGTATTTTTCCTGTTTAGCGATAAAGTGCGCCACATCCCGATAGTTGTAGTGGATGATCGGCTGGCTGAGTTTTCCCTGCGACCCTTTCAAAAGCGCTTCTTCATGCACCGGGCGTTGCGGATCGTAGCGCGCGCTGGCTCTATGCAGAACCCGTAGCTGATAATCAGGATACCAGCCTGCCCACAGGGTTAATTTGCCAAAGATGTAGTTGTGGCGTGGCGCTGACCACCCGCGCTCCGGGCCGCCGATTTTGGCCCGAATCTCCTCGGCCAATTCTGGCGACACGCGCTCGTCAGCGTCGACAAAGAAAACCCAATCCGTGATGACAGCCAGCATTGCCGCGTTGCGCTGGCGGCCATAGTCTTCAAAGGAATGCTGAACGACTCGCGCTCCGGCGGCCCTAGCGCGTTCGACGGTTTCATCGGCGCTAAACGAATCAAACACCAGAATCGCGTCAGTCCAGCGCAGCCCATCGATACAGGCCGCGATGTGGTCTTGCTCGTTGTGGGTCAAAATGATTCCGGTAATGGTTGCCATGTTCTCGCCGTTGTTCTATGAAGATGCGCGTGTCAAGCGGATCACACGATCATAGGCGTCAATCAAGTCTCCCCGACTCGCGTCATCCAGCGACTCGTTCAGTTGAGTTTCACGAATTAGTCGTCTCATTCCGGCCCGCACAATTATTTCGGCGATGCGCTGCTTGATCGGCCTATAGTGTTTTCGATACAGAGCTAGCCGCGCTGTCCACAGGTTAAGCGCCGATTGCGGTTTGACCTGCGTCGTGCTTTGCCCGCCGTAATGCACAACCTCGGCGGCAGGGACGCAGACGGTCCTCCACCCCGCCCGCCGGATGCGCATCGCCCAATCGATTTCCTCGCAATACAGGTGGAACTGCTCGTCAAACAGGCCAACCTGCTGGATGACTTCGCGCCGCACCATGAACGTTGCCCCCAACGGGTGATCCACTTTGAACGGTCGCGCGCCCTCATACAATCGGCGCGGATACCGCCCATTGATCCAGCTTTCTTGAATCCGCGCTGGGGTAGGGAACAAGTCAATAGTCAACTGGGCGAGGCCCGGAAACGCGAATGCGCTGTGCTGAAACGATCCATCGCCATACACCAGCCGCGCACCCGCTAGCCCAGCCTCGCTCTCCTCCATCGCTTTGATCAGCTTCCGCAATGCGCCCTGCCGCACGACAGTGTCGGGGTTCAGGCACAACACATAGCGGGGAAAATCCGAGTTGTCCGCCTCTCCCAGCGCCATGATCCCCGCATTGTTGCCGCGCGCGAACCCCAGATTTCCCCCCGGCTCGATCAATTTAGCTTGCGGAAACTCGCGGCGAATTGCGCTGGCCGTGCCGTCCGATGAGGCGTTGTCTACCACGACGCAGCGCAGCGCAAGGTCGCTGGCCGCGGCGTCGTCAAAGACGGAACGCAAACACGCCAACGCCAGATCGCGCACGTTCCATGTGACAATAACGATGGCTAGTTCAGCGGGTGCAACCATATTCTGGAGTCCAGAGCTTCAAGTAGAGCGCGAAATGAGTCTTACAGGGCGTTGAAAGACCCCACCCATCGATCATGTTTGCCCGACTAGCTTGGGTTGCCCTCCCCTTGCAAGGGGAGGGATAACCGAGCGCAGCGAAGGTTTGGGTGGGGTTATTCTCCAGCAGCCAACCTTTTTCAACGTCCTCTTAAAGTGACGCCGTCGCGCCAGACACGAATCCCCCTCTCCGTTGGGCGAAGAGGGGGTAGGGGGTTAGTGCTTGTGGCGCGATCTCATGCGTTTACAGGGCAATATCATAAACTGCTGCCGAGATTTCAGTTACTTGCTCATTGACGCGGCGTCAACTCTGGCGTCGCTCATAAGTTGGCGAAGTTCGTCAAAGGCCGTGTCGTCCGATGTTTCCAACCCATCCGCGCCAATAAGTTCTGCCAGATCATCCTTGTGGTCGTCCAACAAGTCCGTGATCTTCTGCTGCGTTCGCTCGTCCAATTGTGTTGTGATCAAGATCGTGTCATTCGGCACGGGCGGCAACGTTTCAATCACTCGAATATCTCCGGAGTTAGGCACGTCAGCCTCCGCCCCCAGCGCGCTCGCTCCCGCGTCGCAATGGAAGTCCAGCAGGGCTTGAATAACCTCTTCGTCCCCGCCGCTGTCGGTCACGCTGAACAGGTCGGTGAGCGGGTTGACTTCATTCTTTCGCAGCGAAAAAGCCGGGACGATCCACCCGTTGACCGAGTTGGCGTCCGGGCGACAAAAACGATAACCGCTGAATCCCTTGACCGTGAAGATTTCGCGTCCGGCGAGCGTCACCATCTGGCCCTGCGTAGCGAACATCCCGTCCATCTCGGCGATATACACCCCTGTTCCGCACTGGCGCTCGACGGCTGCCAAATACGCGAAAGCCTGCGCCGAGATCACATGGGCTTGCCCGGAACACAGGGCAGCCAGCGCTTCGCCGTAAGTCTCGACAACCGTCACCTCAACGACCAGACCCGACTCATCCGATAGAGTCGCGCTTAAATCCTCAACTTGCGAACTAAACGACGCGGCGTCTGAAGTGTTAACCAGCGCGAGCACAATAGGATTCTGCTCACTGCCCGGCGGCGGCTCGGTGGGGAGGGGAGGCAGCGGCGTCGATGTCGGGAGGGGGGTCGCGCGCGGCTTGATCAGGCCAACCTGCGCGCTTCCGCCGCCGCAGGCGACCATGCCAAAGATAATGACTGCGATCAATATTGTTGCCAGAGCGGCATTGCGTTGACGGTTAATAGCGCGTCCCTCCATGAACATTTTCGATCATACTCGAACTGAATCAGGCGAGCAAATCCGCGCGGGTCACGGCATGGCTGTTGGCATCAGCGTCGGCAGAAGATCGGTCGTGAAAATCTCGATCCAATGCGGATCAACCCGGTTGTTCAGCGGCGCGATGCCAACATCCTCGTGGATTAGCCCCGCCCAGAACTGCTGCGGATTGCGAGATGGGACAATATTGGTCAGCCGTATGCTGCCAGCCACGACGGCGCGCTCGCCCGGCATCAGGTAGTAGTGTGTTCGCCCATCCCCCGCCTTGATTGCGGTCAGGGTGTCGGGGCTGCCCAGCGCCCATCGCCACGGGTAGTCGGTCAGGCAGGTGTCGCAGTTGATGCCTACCCGCCACGCGCCAGACTCTTCGTAGTACCCTGTGCTGGGGAAGGTGTCGCTCTGCTCGTAGCTGTAGCCCGGAAATGGCCCGGTCGTGCGGATCGGCGCGTCTCCATAGTTTTCAACGGTCAGCGTGAAGGTGAGCGTGTCGCCTAACTTGATTGACTCTTGGTTGAGAACGAGGGTGTCGCCCACAGGCTGCGCGACAATTTCAGCTAGAGGGACGCCGCCGTTTTGTATGGAAACCTGCCCCGTTCGCCGAACGCGTTGGCCCTCATCATCATGGGCATCCACTAACACCGTGTAGGTTCCGTCCGGCGGCGGGCTGATCCCCAGATCGACCCCGCCTTCAAATTCAAAGCTGTGGCGGCCTTCTTCGCCTGCCTTGCGCGATTGTGGAGACTCAGGAATAAAATACTGCTTGCCGCTTGCGTCGATCAGATACACCGTCAGCAGCGCGGGCTTGGGCACAAACACATTAATCCAAACCCGATCGTCCAGCCCGTCCTGATTGGGCGTGAACGTCTCCGGCGAAATGGTGAATTCCCACAGATCGGGCAGTTCGGTGTCCGCGTCCCTGACAGTCAATTTGCCGGTGGCTTGATCAACTTTCCCGGTTTGCGCGTCTGTTGCCTCGATGATCCATGTGTAATCGCCGTCTGGCATCAGCCGCGAAACAATTGTCCCCTGTGTCGTTTCGTCAGGCAGCGAAAAACCGTCAACCACGCCACTGAATAAGACACTGTATGCTCCAAACACCCGCGTTTCGTTCTTGCGAAAGTCGTAGCGGCGGCCCTGCGAATCTTGAAAGTAAATTGACACGCGAGCCTCGCGCCAGACACGGTAGGAAATCGACGTAATGTCGAACGCGCCATCAGCGTTAGGGCTTATTTCAGCCGACCCAAACGCGGCGTCGGTAATGACCGGCCCGATGGGGCGCGTCAATAGAAAGCCAGCGCCAATGAAGGCCGCCACCACGATTGCGCTGACCAATAGGGTGAATCCGCGCGGAATTCGCACAGCCAAAGCTCCTATTCGAAATGTGTCCTGTCCGCAAGTCTACCCCACGCCATCCGCGCCGACAATAACCCCTGCCCTCCGAATCCTCGCCTCGTTTTCAGTGTCAGGTTGCGTGAGAACCGGGTATACTGTGTCGCACAAGCCAAAGGCAAGGACATGAGCCTGTCCGATTACCAATCTGCGCTGGATTATATTCACAGCTTTGACGATCCCTATCGCGCAGCATTGCGCGATCATGGCAAACAAACGTGGGGTCTGTCGAAAATTAGCGGGTTGCTGGAAAAGTTGGGCAATCCGCATCTCGCTTATCCAACCATCCATGTGGCGGGAACAAAAGGCAAAGGCTCAACCTCGGCGATCATCGCGCAGGGTTTGACGGAATCGGGCTTGAAGACCGGGCTGTATATCTCGCCTCATTTGGAAGACTGGCGTGAGCGTATTCAGATTGATCGCCGTCTTATTGCCGAAGCAGAATTGGCCGCGCTGGTTGCTGAGTTCAAAGCGCTGGTCGGGGACAGTCCCGATGTGAGCGCCTTTGAGGTGACGACCGCGCTCGCCTTTTTGTTCTTTGCTCGCCAGCATTGCGACGCGGCGGTCATCGAAGTTGGGTTGGGAGGGCGTTTGGACGCTACCAGCGTGGTTCAACCGCTGGTC
>Ga0210377_10000534_pt1 | contig 36549 bp, 31 predicted proteins | sample PLM4_65_b1redo_FD_155480 | JGI IMG/M metagenome (GOLD analysis project Ga0210377, IMG submission 155480) | Groundwater sediment microbial communities from an aquifer in East River, Colorado, USA - PLM4_65_b1 redo | ecosystem: Environmental > Terrestrial > Soil > Riparian zone | place: USA: East... | reverse complement strand
AGCGGGACCAGGTTCAAGGAGGCCGTGATCATGATTCCCACAATAAGGCAGGAGGCTGCAACAGCTAACAGGGTCCTGCCGGTAAACTTTCCAGTTCGCATTTCAACCCCCATCAATGCCTCAGCGTCACGCTTCGTTCCACCTTCGACACGTTCGGACCCACGTACGTTGACCTGACGCCACAGGCGGGCCTTTTCTCCAAGGCCACCCGGGAACCGGGTCGCGGATCCCGCGCACCTATTCTCTTTTGACAGTCTAGCAGACTAGCCGTTTAAATTCAAGATTTCGGGATGGAGCTGCAGTGGATCGCCTTCCCGCTCGTACAGTGATATAATGCGCGATCATTGCAACATACACAGGGAGCAAGAATGCCGATGGGACGGTCCACACGACGTCACGATGATGCGACGCTGACATCGCGTGGAGCATCGAACTGATAACACATCATGATGGGGTGGCCTGTGGGCGGTGACAAACGACCTTCGGTCAGAGCGAGGCGAGTGAATGAAAGCAAGCGATAGGCAGCTCTACACCATCGGGCATTCGACACACAGTCTTGAAGATCTTCTGCGTCTCCTCCGGGCTTCCCACATCGCCTGCCTTGCCGATGTCCGGACCTTCCCACGGTCGCGGCATACGCCCCAATTCAACAAGGAGACGCTGATGATCGATCTACCGAAGGCCGCCCTCCGATACGTCCATCTTCCCCGGCTGGGAGGGCTGAGGAAAAGCTCTGGTAAGGGGTCCCCCAACACCGGCTGGCGCAACTCGGGCTTCCGTGGCTTCGCTGATTACATGCAGACCGATGAATTCTCTCGAGGCCTCGACGACCTGTGGGATCTCACCGGACAGGTTCGGACCGCCATCATGTGCGCCGAGGCCCTTTACTGGCGCTGCCATCGCTCGCTGATTGCCGACGCATTCACGGTCCGCGGCGGAACGGTCTATCATATCCTGTCCGACCAGAAGGTCGAAGAGCACCGGCTGACGTCGTTTGCCGTGGTCACTGAGGGCCACATCACCTATCCCCCACCGCCGCTAGCCCAGCCAACCCTGATGACGTAGACGACCCGCCCGATTTGCAGACAGGAGCCCGAAGGTGATCTCGCTGCCCGATCTGCTGAGCTTCAGCCCTCTACCCACCAGAACTTCCACCTGGCTGGACGCCAACCGACAGGCGATGGCCTCAGCGATCAACAGTGGTGTGTACCGGCGGGCAATAGCAACGCCGGTCGGTTCCTGTCAACCGGCCGGCGTTGCTGTCGCATCTTGGTGGAGGCGGCGGGAGTCGAACCCGCGTCCGAGGACATGTCGGAAAGAGCATCTACGTGCGTAGCCTGCGTATGCTGTTTTGCCCCTCCTTGCCCCCACAGGCCGGGTCGCGGAGCGGCTAGCTCATTTGGTCTCGCCCGCCTCCCCAGAGCAAGAGAGGAAGGCCAGTCCGCCTATACGGCGCCCAGATCCCGCCCGACGGACATGGCGGGGTGAACGTGGCCACCCTTAGGCAGCCAGTGCCAATTCGTGGTTGGCAGTTGCTTGTGTTCCCACCTTTTAACGAGGCGATGGGGCCTCGGCACGCAGCCCTAACCCCCTTGCCCCCGTCGAAACCGGAGCGCCCCCATGGGAAAACAATCGCGGGCGTAGGTGTGGGATGGGGTTAGAAGAACACTTATAAGATACGCCGCCACGCTCGAAAAGTCAAGGTTGCTCACGGTCAGCCCGACCGCTGGAAGCCTGAGCTATCTCCCTTTCCATGGCACGTCGTTTCAGAGTTTCTCGCTTATCGTAGAGCTTCTTCCCGCGGGCGAGCCCCAGCTCGACCTTGATCTTCCGTCCAACTGCATAGAAACCCAAGGGGATCAACGTGAGGCCCTTTTCCCGGACCTTCCCCATGAGCCTCGCGATCTCCTCCCGGTGCAGCAGCAGTTTTCGCTTCCGCTTCGGGTCCGGGTTGAAGCCGTGTCCGGCGGCGTAGGGGCTGATATGGCAATCGAACAGATAGGCTTCCTGGCCTTCGATGGCGGCGTAGCTGTCTTTCAGATCGGCCCGACCCTCCCGCAGCGACTTCACCTCGGTCCCGGTAAGCGCAATCCCCGCTTCGATCACCTCTTCGATCTGGTAATCGTGTCTCGCTCGCCGATTGGAGCACAGACTCTTTCTTTCCTGCGGCTGTCGCATCGGGCTGACTATAGTGCAGCCCACCGAGGCGGCGCAAGGGAAATCCCGGAGCCCCGCACACGGAGAGACACAAATTTATTGTTCTTAGCACGTCAAGATGTCCGGTTGTTGTAGCACGTGATCTGTCCGGTTGTGAGGGTCGCCCGGCGTCCTCTCGGAGCCGGGTGGGAGAGAGCTCGCCTGAGGGGCTCGGAGCGCCGAGTGGGGGGACCTCGGCCTCTCGCCCCCTCCCGGCTGGACACGTGACCTCCCGCGTGGCCCCAGGATCGACGAGCTCGATGCCGCCGAGGGGGCCCCCTCTCCCCCTCAGGCCGCCTGGCCAACCGCCTGGGAGGCCGGGGGGAAGCGCCGGCCCGCGGCATCCTCGTGGCCCACGGGGTGCGGACCATGCCCGAGGCTCAGCGTCCCGTCGAGGTGGTCGTCGACCGTCCCCCGACAGTGGGCGGCGCGGGAGCGCCACGCGGCCTGCGGGAGCGGGAGCCGGCGCGTCCCGAACGGGACACCGTGCTCGTGGCCCACCGCCCGCGCAGGCTGCAGGGCGGTCGTGACCCACGTGGAGGAGCGCGGGATCCCGTGCAGGGCCTGGAGTTGCTCCTGGACGGGCACGACGTGGCCGTCGAAGGTCGCGCTCCCGAGACCGGGTCAGCCCGTGGCGCACGGTCTCCAGCGCGACCCGCGTGGGCGACGGGCGGTGGCGGCGCCGATCCAACCGCCCATCGTCGCCCCCCCGCTCGACCCGGTGTGTCCCCCGCCGCCTCGGGCGATCCGAGATCCCGAGGATCTCAGCGGCGTGAGTCCCACGTCACCCGTCCCTCACTGGCGCGCACGAGCACGTCCTGCACCTTCATCGCCCGCTCCACGGCCGAGACGGGGGCCCCGGCTGGTTCGCTCATAGGGCCTCCGTTCAGCGCCAACACCAGCCGTGTCCGCCACGTCCTGCCTACGCGGACACGTCACGTGCTCCGAGAGGCGGACACTTCACATGCTACCAACAAGAGACACAAATTTATTTGACAGGCAGGTGGCCGCGTAGTATAGATGCTTCACTGCCGGAAACACTGGATTGTTCCTTATTTGGATCGGCCTTGCGGCGGATGGCCATCGTGGTCTCCGTCGGACTGAGGCCCAAGAGCAGCCACATCGATGTGAACGTGGTCTGCGCCACACGACACTGATTTCGAGGAGGTGAAGCCGATGATGAGACCCTGGAAGATTACAACCATTTCGACGATGGCGTTGCTGATAACGGTTTCGTTCTTTCTATCCGGCTGCCCGAAGCGTGCGGAGATCGCTGACGTCGCCACCCAGCCGAGCGCAGCTCAGACCACAGCGACGACATCGTCAACACCGACCGCACGCGCAACCACCCCGGGTTCGGAGCCTTCTCGATCGTACTCCAGCTCCCTCACGTCCAAAGAGGAGAAAGTCACGGCCTCGACCCCCGTTCAGGAGCCGCCGGCAAAGGGGGCGCCCTCGGCGGCGCCAGGTGGAGCTGCGGCCCAAGTCTCGCCGCTGAAGGATATCTTCTTTGATTTCGACAAATCGAACATCAGAGAAGATGCAAGGCCGAGCCTGTCCGAGGACCTTCAGTGGCTTAAAGCGAATTCCACTGCACCAGTCACGATCGAGGGACATTGCGACGAACGAGGGACTGCGGAGTACAACCTTGGCCTGGGCGAACGCCGGGCTAAGGCGACCAGGGACTATCTCGTGGCGGCGGGAATCGATACCAAGCGCATGAAGATCATCAGCTACGGGAAGGAGCGTCCCTTTGTGCTCGGCCACGACGAGGCAGCATGGAGGTGGAACCGAAGGGCGCATTTCGTGGTGGGTGAGCGCTAGCCCCGCCGCAACAGAAAACACTCCGCCCGGCCTTTCCCCCGGCCAGAGAACACGCCTGCCTATCTTGCTGGCGTTGCAGTCTGCTAACCAGGAGTAGTCCGGGAAGTCACTCCGCGTCTTCGGGGATGCACGCATCCCAGGGTCAGGGGGGTCAGACGCCTGTCTCGATATCTGCCTGCTTGTACCCCTGTTCCAGGATGCGGTTCAACCACTCGACAAACCATCGCATCCTGTCCCTCCAGATGGTCCGCATCCTTACTGTCACGCGAATCCCCTCCGTCTGCAAGCCTTGCGGGAAGTTCAAGGGCGGAAGAACACCAGGGTGACGACGACGAACAGCGGGAGCAGGATGCCGATAGAATATTTCACGTACCCGAAGAACGAGGGCATTTTGACCCCTGCCTCTTCCGCGATCGCCTTGACCATGAAGTTGGGCCCGTTTCCGATATAGGTGTTCGCCCCCATCGACACGGCCCCTACAGAGATCGCCGCGAGAAGTGTCTCCCCCCGGATTCCTTCCTTAGTGGCCTGAAGAAGCTGGTTCAGGTGCATCGCTTCCGTCCCCAACAGGCCGCTGGCCGTTGTGGCGAAAGTGAGGTAGGTCGGCGCATTATCGAGGACGCTCGAGAGGGCACCGGTTATCCAAAAGAAGTGCCACGGCTGCCTCAGGCCAAGCTGTTCTCCGCGGGCCTCCAGGATCGCCAGGGCGGGGATCATCGTCGCGAAGATCCCCGCGAAGAGCACTGCCACCTCCACGATGGGGTGGAAGGTGAACTGGTTGGCGGCACGCGTCTCCCTTCGTGTCACGAGGATGGAAAGGGCCCCGAGGAGACCCATCCCGATAACCTGCGCCCCTTTGCGCGCATGCTCTGACTGTAGCCCCATCTGCTCGCCGAACCGACCAACGACAAAGGCCACTGCCAAGACCCCAAGCAGCAGCAAGAAATTGACTTTGCCCTCCACGCTCAGATTCCCTCTGACCCGGACCTCCTCAGGCAAGGCCGCGGGGTCAGCCACCCCCTCCGCGTGGAAACACCGCTGATCCCATACGTAGAAGATGACGAGCAGCGCAGTGTTCATGAGGAGCCAATGGGGCACGAGCCGGAGGGTCCACTCGAAAGGGACCCCCCGTAGAAAGCCCAGAAAGAGCGGCGGATCGCCAAGTGGGGTGAGGAGCCCTCCGATGTTCGAGACGACGAAAATGAAGAAAACCAAGATGTGGACCTTATGCCGACGCTGCTCGTTGGCACGGAGAATCGGCCGGACCAGGAGCATAGAGGCCCCTGTGGTTCCGACGACATTCGCCAGGATGGCCCCTGTTCCGAGGACGGCGGTGTTCATGGACGGGGTTCCAATCAATGAACCCCGAAGGTAAATTCCTCCGGAAATGATAAACAGCGACGCGAGAAGAACAATAAACGCGACGTACTCGATCCCGGTCTCGATGAAGCGGTGGCCATCCAGCACGAAGATGTAGACGCCAACGGGAAGGCCGAAGAGGGCGCTGATGATTCCCTTGTTGAGATTGGATTCCCACCAGTGGGGGATAATCAGGGGAAGGAGTGCGATGGAGAGGAGCAGGAGGGCAAAAGGGGCCACCCAGCCCACCGCAAGCTGATGGCCCAGGTTCGCCCCTTGTCCTTCGGCGCCGGCGATACCAGGCGCCGCGAAAAGCAGAATTACCGCGAGCGTGGCCTTCACGACCGCAGCTCGACTAGCTCCCAGAGAATTGTATCCGATCAACTGGACCAGATCAGAATCACCTACGCGATTCTCGACCGCGTATGAGGGTCATGCCCCCAGAACGAGGACCGCCTCGGGCCATCTGGCCCGCGAAACTGGCTCACTCTAAAACCGGGCGCGAGGAGACCTATCACTGGACGAACCTAATACAAACGTCTTTAATCTTGTTGCAAAGGCGCGGGTCCTGTCCTTCGGCAGCCCCATCCGTCCTCACTCCACCCATCCCCCAGTGGGGCCCTTCCGTTGCGGGCGCATGGGGCGCCCCGCCTCGGCCACCCGCCCGATGTAACTTTAAAATTGTCGTTTGTATTAGTTCGCGCGAGTCGGCACGAACAAGACCTTCGGGAAAAACGACAAGAGGCCCACCGGGAAGGTAGGCCTCTTGTGGTGTACCAACTCTTCGGACTGATCCGAACGAGATGCCGCGCTTACGCCTCCCTTGCCGCGGGCGCTCTCGTGATCATTGCCAGGATGATCCCGAGCACGCAGAGGCCGGCCAGGATCCAGAATGCCCCCACGAAGCTCCCGGTTTGCTGCCGTACCTGCGCGCCGATGATCGGGCCCAGGACCCCCGCCGCGCCCCACGCGCTGAAGACCAAACCGTAGTTGAGCCCCAGGTTCTTGGTCCCGAAGTAATCGGCCGTGTAGGAGGGCATCAGGGCCAGGTAGCCGCCGTAGGCAAAACCGACCATGCTGATACCGGCCGTGTACATAGCGAAGGTATCAGCACCTCTCAGGACGCCCAGCAAGGCCACGATGTAGACAGCGAACGCCAACATCGTCGCGTTGCTCCGGCCTATCTTATCCGAAATGCCACCGAAGGCGGGTCTCCCGAGGCCGTTGAAGATCGCCATGATCCCCAGCGCACCGGCCGCCACCCCTGGGGTGAGCTTCGCCAACTCCACACCCATAGGCACCGCCTGCGAGATGGCCATGAGTCCCACCCCGGCGCCGAAGAGATAGATGAACCAGAGAAGGTAGAACTGGATAGTCCCCGCCATCTCCGATGGCTGGTAGTCGTCCTTCTTCGCCTTGGCGCCTGCCGCCGGCGCTGGCGGGCTCCAGCCTGCCGGCTTGTACCCGGCCGGCGGGTTTCGGAGCATGGCCCCGGCCAGCGCCACAAGGACGCCGAAGACCACCCCGAAGATGGCGTAGGTGTTCAACGGTCCCACCTGCCCGATTAGTCTGGTCCCCACAGGAGCGCCGATCATCGACCCCGCGCCGAATCCCAGAACCGCAAGCCCCGTGATGAACCCCCGCATGTCGGGGAACCACTTGACGCAGACGGCGATGGGGGTCACGTAGGCAAAGCCAACCCCGAGCCCACCAAGGACGCCGTAGGCGATGTAGATGCCTCCAAGGGTGTTCCCGATCTGGCTGGCGAGCAGGAAGCCAGCGCCAAGGATGATCCCCCCCGTGATCGCGACTTTCCTGGGCCCAGCCTTGTCCTGCCACCGGCCCGCGACAACCATCCCTACGGCGAAGAACACGACCGACAGGGTGAACGGAAGCGTCGCCTGCTGAATCGTCCAGCCGTATGCCTTCATCAGTGGGGTCCGGAAAATGCTCCAGGTGTAGAGGTTCCCCAGGCACATCTGCATGATCAGCGCCCAGACCACGAACATCCAACGATTTGGAAGACCCTCTTCCGCCATTTTCACCCCTCCCCCTTATGATTAACTGCTTGAAAAGGATATAACCCGCTTGAGGTAGATCGACCCGTTCCCACCCAATGCGGTCATCGACTGTCTGGAACTCTTCTCGGCATCACCCCCCAACTACAGAACTCCGCGCCCGGCGGACTGTTTCTATCAGACTCCCGAGAGGTGTGTCAAGAGAAATTTATAAACATGTTTTAATCTCAAATGATAGAGTGAGTCGGAGCTGTCCACAATGAAGACGGCGGCGGCTCTCAGATCCTCCCTTCCTGGCTAGAAAGAGCCAGTAAAGAGCCAAAGGTGCAAGGTCCAAAATGCCCCCTTCTATAACGGCACTTTAAAATCCTGTTTGATTTTGGTTCGGAAGGAGGCTCCGACTGGCGCGAAGATCACGGCGGCAAGCTCGTAGGATGCGAGCCCTTCCTCAACAATGAAACGGTCGGCGGGCATACAGGCCATACCCGCGCATTGAAGGGGCGGCCATTTCGTGATACTGTCTGTGGCACTTCCAGCAGGGCAGTTCGTAAAGGAGGAAAGTGTGGAGCTCCATCTTGGTGACGCCCCGGGCATCTTTATTGCGGCCAGGGCCTTCCATCGGCTAAAGCTCCTGCTGAGGCTCTGTCCAGCCGAGATTGCCGGCCTGGGCCATGTCACAGAGCATCCAAACGGCTTCCTCATCCAGGACGTCTTTGTCCTCGCCCAGCGCGTCACCGATTCCGACGCGGAACTGGACCCCGAAGCCCTCTTTGGCTTTCTCGCCCGGTTCGTGGCGGACGGAGGTGACCCGTCGTCCATCCAATTCTGGTGGCATAGCCATGGCGACGGTGAGGTCTATTGGAGCGAGACCGACCTTGAGACGATCGAGCGCTTTCCCGGAGCACGGGTGATCTCTGTTGTGGGAAATCGTCGGGGCGAGTTGCTCTGCCGGCTGGACCTCTTCGCTCCCCGACGCGAGCGGATCGAGAGCCTTCCCCTCGTTAAGGAGGCCTGCGGAGAGGCGCCGTTGGAACTCGAATCCATCCGCCAGGAGGTCCTGGCCGAGATCAAGACGAAGGTCAGACTGCGCCTTCCAATGGAACCCCTCATCGACCATGAAGGGGTGGTCGGCTTCATCTCCTATGAGGGCTATGAGGTCCCGGTCGAGCCGAGCGAGGAGGGAGTCGCGGAGGCTGGGGAGCCCGCCGGGGGGGCAACCAGCGATCGCTGAGGGCTCACCGCAGTGACCGGCGGTCCAGGGTTCGGTATTGGATGGCCTCGGCGAGGTGGTCGGTGCGGATCGCTTCGTGGCCCTCGAGGTCGGCGATGGTGCGAGCCACTTTGAGGATCCGGTCATGGGCCCGGGCCGACAGCCCCAGCCGCTCGATCGCGGTCTCGAGGAGCCGCTGCCCATCCGGCCCGATCGAGCAGGCTCGCCGGAGCTGCTTGGTGCCCATCTGGGCGTTGCAGAAGGTCCGAGTCCGCCTGAACCGGTCATGTTGGAGAGCCCGAGCTCGCTTCACCCGCTCCCGCACCGTCTCGGAGCTCTCCCCCTGCGTCTCCGCCGCAAGCTCCCGATAGCGCAACGACGGGACATCGACGTGCAGGTCGATCCGGTCGAGGAGGGGCCCCGAGATTCGGGACCGGTACCGCTCGATTTGCGGCGGGGTACAGGTGCACTCGCGCTGCGGGTCGGTGAAATAGCCACATGGACAGGGGTTCATGGCGGCGGCCAGCATAAACCTTGCCGGGAAGGTCACAGAGGTCACGGCACGGGAGATGGTCACGACGCCGTCCTCGAGCGGCTGTCGCAACACCTCCAGGACGCTCCGCTTGAACTCCGGGAACTCATCCAGGAAGAGCACGCCGTGGTGGGCGAGACTCACCTCACCCGGCCGTGGGATGGTCCCGCCTCCAATCAGTCCTGCATCCGAGATGGTGTGGTGAGGCGCTCGGAAAGGCCGCGTCGCGATCAGCGCGGCGCGACCCGGCAGCAGGCCACAGATGGAGTGAAGCTTGGTCACCTCAATTGCTTCCTCCAGGACCAGATCCGGCAGGATAGTGGGCAGGCGCTTTGCCAGCATCGTCTTCCCGGACCCAGGTGGCCCGATCAGTAAGATGTTGTGGCCGCCCGCGGCCGCCACCTCCAGCGCACGTTTCGCGTGGGCCTGCCCTTTCACATCGGTCAAATCGACCGAGTACTCGGCGTGCTGAGCGAAGACCTCCTGGAGGTCGATTCGCGTGGGAGGCACCTCCTGAGCGGCGTTCAGGAATTCCACAACCTGCGGGAGCGTCTCCACCCCGAAGATCTGAATCCCTTGCACGACGGCCGCTTCCGGGGCATTCTCCGCCGGCACAATCATCCCCACAAGCCCGGCCTGAGCGGCCGAGACCGCCATCGGCAGCGCGCCTCTGATCGAGCGGATGCCGCCATCAAGCGACAGTTCACCCAGGATCACATGATCCTTCAGGCGCCCTGGCCGGATGAGACCGATCGCCGCCAGGATGCCGCAGGCCGTGGGGAGATCGAAGCACGCCCCCTCTTTCTTGATGTCGGCCGGGGCCAGATTGACCGTGATCCTCCGCGACGGAAACTCGAAACCGGAGTTCTTGATGGCCGCCTTCACCCGATCCCGGCTTTCCTTGACGGACGTATCGGGCAGGCCGACAGTGTTGAAGGAAGGTAGGCCCATGCCGATATCCACCTCCACCTCGACAAGGTAGGCATCCACCCCAAGGACAGCGCTCGACAACACTTTGGCCAGCATCGTGATTCCTCGGGCCTTACCCGATAGTGCGAGGTCCCAGGTTCCGGGTGCGGCCTGCTTCGCACCTCGCACTTCGCACTTCGCACCCTTTATGGTGGAGGTTCACCGACGTCTCCCCTGCCGGATTGATGCGGCTTCCCTGAATCCACTGAAACCACATCGGTCCCTCACTGCTTGGGTTGACTTAGATCGGAGTGCTTTAGCGGTCTCCATCGGTCACAACACATGTCGGCAGCGATCTCTCCGGCCACCAACTGGCAGCCGAAGAGGGACGGAAGAAAGGCGACGCAGCTACCACACCGCCGCTCGCGGACTGCCGACCGGTACCGGACTTCTTCTTTCGTCAGTAACGGCCTGCTCACACTCGATTCGTTCACAAATGGCGCTCCGCACAACCGGGGCAAGAGGTCGTGATTTTCTGCTGCCACCGGATAGATGGCCATCTTCAGCAGTCACAAAAGGGCCGGCTTCCCACCGAGGGAAGAAATCCTTGCAATGCCCTCCATGATCGCGGAGCCGGACATTGAGGCGGAGTGCATCTAGGAGGGGGGAAGACCAGCCTGGGCCGTCGCCGAAGCCTGGAAGGGCTCCATCCCGACGAATGGGAACTCCATCAAGACCTCCCGCATGTCAATAACTAATACAAACGTCTTTAATCTTGTTGCAAAGGCGGGTCCTGTCCTTCGGCAGCCCCATCCGTCCTCACTCCACCCATCCCCCAGTGGGGCCCTTCCGTTGCGGGCGGATGGGGCGCCCCGCCTCGGCCACCCGCCCGATATAACTTTAAAATTGTCGTTTGTATTAGGCGGAAGGGAGCGGCGCAGGTGTCAAAAGCCCAAGAACGCCCAGACTATCCCCAGGATCGCAAGGGCCCCGAGCAAGATCATCGACCAGTGGCTTCGCAGGTGATTAATCGGGGCCATCGTCAGTGTCCCCAGAGGTGAGGTCGCATCTGACCCATCGGTGCTGCTCTCTCAACCCTTCTCATCCTTGTGTCTTCCATTAGAAGATGGCGGTTCCGCCGGTGGTGAAAGCGTCCCGTATCAGGAGGATCTCTGGCTCTTCTGCTCTCGTGCCCCCAAACGTCACCGCCACCACATCAAAGCGGCACGGCGCCTGGGCAAGGCGCTCCCGCTGCAGGAAGAGTCCGGCGGCCTTCACGATCTGCCGCTGCTTCGCCAGTGTGACCGACGACTGCGGCGGACCGAACTCGCGAGACGCGCGGGCCTTCACCTCCACGAACACCACCACATCGCCCTCCTGGGCAATGAGGTCGATCTCACCGAGTGGGGTGGAATAGTTCTCGTGCAAGATCCGATAGCCACACGCCAGCAGGAATGCTTTTGCCGCCCGCTCCCCTTCCTCGCCAAGACGGATCCGTGCACTCTTCATCTATTGGCCTCCGCGATTAGTGCTCGCGGACACCCCTGAAGCTCCTCCTGTGGAGCGGGCTGGCACCGAAGCGGGCGATGGCCAACAGGTGCTCACGGGTCCCGTATCCTTTGTGTCGCGCAAATCCATACTGTGGGAGGGCTCGGTCATATGCCTGCATGATCCGGTCACGGGCAACCTTGGCGAGGATGGAAGCGGCAGAAATCGAGAAGCAGAGACGATCGCCTGAAGGGATCAGACGATGAGGGATGGGGCAGCCTGGGGATCGATCGCCATCGATCAGGACGATATCCGGGGGAGGGTCGAGAGCATCGATGGCCCGCCGCATGGCGAGCAATGTCGCTTGCAGGATATTGACGGCATCGATGATCTCCCCCTGGATCACGCCGAATCCGACGGTCAGCGCTTCAGCCCTGATGGCCTCGTAGAGCTGCTCGCGTCGGCGGATGCCGAGCCTCTTGGAATCATCAACCCCATCGATGACCGTGGTTGGCGGAAGGATGACGGCGGCGGCCACTACCGGTCCTGCCAGGCAACCGCGCCCGGCCTCGTCGACACCGGCAATGAGCTGATACCCTGCGGCACGAAGACGCGCTTCCTCTCCTGCGGGCACCGCCGCGTACCCCTTTACGTCAACCTGCGCTCCGTGATCCGGGCAGCCTTTCCCTTCAGCTTTCGCAGGTAGTACAGCTTCGCCCGACGGACGTGGCCCCGTCTCGTGCGCTCGATCTTCTCGACAATGGGGGAATGGAGGGGAAAGGTTCGCTCCACCCCGACACCGTATGTGACCTTGCGCACGGTGAAGGTGGCACGGAGCCCCTCGCCTCGCCTGCGGATCACGACCCCTTCGAACGCTTGGACTCTCTCCTTGTCCCCCTCCTGGACCCTGAATTGCACCTTCACGGTGTCTCCAGGAGAGAACTCCGGGAGCTGCGCCTTCAGAAATGGCGCTTCAATACGTCTGATGACATCCATGATTCGACCTCCAAGATGCGGAGTGAATAGAACGGGGTGCGGCGTGCGAGGTGCGGGCCACTTTGCACCACGCACTCCGGACCTCAAACCATTCAGCAGGATCCCTGCTCTTCCTCAATCTCTCTGAGGAGCCGGCGGTCCTCCTCACTCAGCTCAGCCTGCAGTAGCAGATCCGGCCGGCGTAACTTCGTGCGACGCAGCGCCTCCTTTCGGCGCCAGCGCCTGATCCGCTCGTGGTCACCTGACAGCAGCACCTCCGGAACGGCAATCCCCTGAACGATCGGCGGCCGGGTATACTGTGGGAAGTCCAACAAGGCGTCTGTGAAGGAATCGTATCGGGATGAGTTTTCATCTCCAAGAACGCCAGCAATGAGGCGTATGGTGGCGTCCAGGAGAACGAGTGCCGGCAATTCCCCCCCGGTCAGGACATAGTCGCCGATCGATATCTCATCGGGGGAGAGACATTCCCTGATTCTTTCGTCGAACCCCTCATATCGTCCGCAGACAAGCACCAGATGTTCATGCTCGACGAGTTCCTTGGCAACCGCCTGCCGGAACGGGCGACCCTGGGGGGTCAGGAGGATCAGGTGGGTCCCCTTCCCTCGGCTGAGGCTCTGAACCGCCTCGAGGATCGGCTCGGGCTTAAGCACCATCCCGGCGCCACCCCCGTACGGCCGATCGTCCACCGTGGCATGCCGATCGCGGGCATAGACCCGAAGATCGTGAACCACGATCTCCACGATCCGACGCTCCTGCGCCCGCTTGAGAATGCTTTCCGAGAGTGGTCCCTGGAAAAAAGCGGGGAAGAGGGTGAGGATGTCATACCGCCTCAGCTTCGATCATCCCTTCCAGGGGACGGACCAGCACGATCTGCCCCGCAAGATCGACCTTCCTCACGACCTCCCGCGTCGCAGGAAGGAGCCATTCCCCCTGCTGACTGTGAACCACAAACACATCGTTGGCGCCCGTTTCCAGGATCTCCACGATTTGTCCCAATACACGCCCTTCTTCGCTCTGGACTTGAAGGCCGATCAGGTCCGCATGGTAATACATCCCTTCCGGGAGCGGTGGAACGGCCGATCTGGGAACGAGCACCTCACAACCAACCAGGCGACTCGCCTGTTCGATGGTCTCCACGCCGCTGAGCTTCAGGATCCAGGAGGATCCCATTCGCCGGAGCCGCTCGATAGTATACCTGGTCAGGTCGCCTCCGGCCGGCCCGATTTGAACAGCCGCCAAACCTGCCGCAATCGCCGTGGAGTCGGCGTAGGGCTTTAACCTCACTTCCCCCTTCAGCCCCCAGGGCTTCACGATCCTGCCCAGCAGAAGAAGATGAGGCGACGGCATCCCCTATTCCAGGATCTCCAGGACTGCCCGACGCTTCGACCTGGCGGCGATGGCATGCAGTACCGTACGCATCGCCTTGGCCGTCCTTCCCTGTTTTCCGATCACCCTCCCGACATCAGAGGAGGCGACTCGAAGGCGGAGGACCAACGCCTTGTCTTCCTCCGCTGCGTCAACGGTCACCTGGTCCGGACTGTCCACCAGCGCCCTGGCCATCTGCTCCACCAGCTCCTTCAGCGCACGCGCCTCGTCCACGGGATCCTGACTAGGAACCGACGGACCGCCTTCCATCTTCCCTCCCTCCCCGGGTGCCTCGGCCTCGAAGGAAAAACTACCGACCCTTCCCGGCGGTTTTCAGCTCGGCGAATTGCCGCATGACACCGGCCCGCCGTAGAAGCTGCCGTACGCTGTCGGTCGGCTGAGCCCCCCGCTGCAACCAATGCAGTGCGCGCTCCGCCTTCACCTGAAGCACAGGCTGATCCCCGTGAGGATCATAGGTGCCCAGGTTCTCCAGCACCTTGCCTCCCCCCGCGACCTGCGACTCTCCGACGATGAGACGATAGAAGGGGTGCTGTTTCGCCCCCATCCTCAACAGTTTGATCTTGACGGCCATCTCCATATCCCCTTATCTGTCCGGTGTCACACCCCGACGAAAGGCCGAAGGCGTCTTGCCACGTTGCGCGCAGCACCGCGCGGAACCATCTGTCTCATCAGTTTCTGGGCCTGGGAGAACTGTTTGAGGAGGCGATTCACGTCTGCCACAGACGTGCCGCTCCCGGCAGCGATCCGCCGGCGGCGGCTCCCATTGATGAGATCCGGGGATTCCCGTTCCTTGCGGGTCATCGAGTTCATGATCGCCTCAGCCTGCTTGAACTCCCGCTCCGCCCCAAGAGGATCAGCAAGCCCCTTCTGTTGAGACAGTCCCGGGATCATCTCCATCACCTGCTCGAGTGGCCCGAGGTCTTTCAGTTGTCCGAGCTGCAAGCGGAAATCTTCCAGCGTGAAGCGCTCGGTCCGAATTTTCTCTGCGAGATCCTCCGCTCGCTGCCTATCGACGGTCGCTTGCACCTTCTCGACCAAAGTCAGGATATCGCCCATCCCCAGGATCCGGGACGCCAGTCGTTCAGGGTGAAACGGTTCGAGGGCCTCCGGTTTTTCCCCCACGCCGATGAACTTGATCGGCTTCCCCGTCACCGAGCGGATCGAAAGGGCCGCGCCGCCCCGGGCGTCCCCGTCCAGCTTGGTCAGGACAAATCCCGTCAGGCCGAGATCCGCATCGAACCGGAGGGCAGAATTCACCGCGTCCTGGCCGGTCATGGCGTCGGCCACCATCAAGATCTCGGCAGGACCAGTGGCCCCTTTCATGGCCACAAGCTCCTGCATCAATGGCTCATCGATATGGAGTCGCCCGGAGGTGTCAAGAATCACCGGGCTATATCCGGCCTGCCTCGAGAGGGTCAACGCCTCCTGACACACCTGCAGCGCGGAACCGGCACCCGCAAACACCGGCACCGCGAGGGAGCGCCCCAGGATCTGAAGCTGTTCCTTGGCGGCTGGCCTGGCCGTGTCCGCGGCCACCAGGAGCGGCGACCGCCCCTCGGACACGAGCATCCGAGCGAGCTTTGCCGCAGTGGTGGTCTTGCCCGATCCATGAAGACCGACCAGCATGAAAACCGTCGGGGGATCCGGCGCATAGGCGAGAGGGGCGCGTGTCCTGCCCAACTCCTCCACCAGCTCTTCGTACACCACCTTGACGACCTGCTGGCCAGGAGTTAGACTCTCCAACACCTCGCGGCCAACTGCCCGTACACGGACCCGCTCGATGAAGCCCTTCACGACCTTAAAATTCACATCGGCTTCTAGGAGGGCAAGTCGGACCTCCCGGAGCGCCTCAGCGATGTTCTCTTCGGTGAGCCGTCCGTGGCCACGAAGCCTTTTAAAGACAAGATTTAATCGTTCCGTGAGCCCTTCAAACATTTCGCTCACCCCCTAGCGTGAACGATAAAAATAGCCTCTTTTTCCTCTCCTTGTCAAGGTCAAACTGTACTCTTGTTGGCCATCCTGGGGCCCTTGTTCTTCATTCGCCCACCGCTGGACGCTACCCAAGAGGAAAGCTTTGCAGGACGGAGTAGCGAGCACCCGCAGGGTGCAGATCGCTCTTCATCAACTCGATCCGATCTACCACCATCTCGCCCAGCGCTTCGGCCGCCATCGAGGTCAGTGCAACGGCCAGTTGTTCCCTACGCGCGGGCCCCCTTACCCGACCCAGCGTCAGATGCGCGGTGAATGGTCGCTCCTCTCGTGGAAATCCCAGAGGCTCGAGACCTGCTTCTATTTTCGCCTGCAGCGCCGCCAGCGCTTCCGCGCCTCGAGACACACCGACCCACACCACGCGGGCAGCGCGCGGCTGCGGAAAGGCACCGAGGCCTCCAAGCTCAAGGTGAAACGATCCGTACCCCTGCGTGGCCGCACCGACCGCTTCGACAATGAGATCACAACGGGATTCCTCCACGTGCCCCAGGAACTTAAGCGTGAGGTGAAGGTTCTCGGGTTTCACCCACCCGACATCGGCGCGGGTCGCCTTGAGCCGTTCCTGCACCCGCGCGAGAGCTTCTTTCAGCTCCGGATCGAGATTGACGGCGACAAAGGCGCGAACGGTGGGCGGAAGTGGACGATCAGGTCTGAGTGTCATCTCACCGCGACAGCAGATGCCGGCGGAGCATGTCGAGGGCCACCTGTGACGCGAGGAGCTTATTGGTATCCCGATCGCCAAGAAACCGGAACTCCCGACAGTGTACCCCCTCTTTGGAAGCCATGGCAATGTAGATCAAGCCGACCGGCTTCTCGGCGGTGCCCCCGTCCGGACCGGCGATGCCGGTGATGCCAAGGGCCAGATCCGTTCCGGCGGCCTCCCTCACGCCCGAAGCCATCGCAAGGGCAACGGGCCGGCTGACTGCTCCATGCTGTGAAATCAGCTCGTGCGGCACCCCAACCAGGCGCTCCTTGGCCTGGTTGCTGTAGACCACCTCGCCACAGATAAAGTAGGCGGAGCTCCCTGGGAGGTTGGTCAGACGGTGAGAGATCAATCCCCCGGTGCACGACTCGGCAACGGCAACGGTCTGTTTTGCCTTCAGGAGAAGCCGCCCCAACACCTCTTCGAGGCGCTCTTCATCCCGCCCGAAGATCAGGTCGCCGAGGCGCTCGCGAAGCCTGGCCTCCAGATCGTCGAGTAATCGCTCGCCCTCCGCCTCCGACTCGGTTTTTACCGTCAGTCTGATGTGGATCTCCCCTGCGTGAGCGAGCAGGGCGATGGTCGGGTTTCGTGCGGTGCGGGCAAGATCACCAACCGCCTCGTCGAGCTTCGATTCGGTGATCCCGCACGTCTTCAGAATGCGCGAGCGAATCCGCGCCCTGACACCGAGACCCTCACGAAGACGCGGGATGACCTGCTCCCTGAGCATCGGCCGCATCTCCGAGGGTACCCCCGGCATTGCCACCACCACCCTCCCATCCTCCAGGCGGATGAAGAGGCCAGGCGCAGTGCCTCGAGGGTTTGAGAGCACGATCGCACCACCCGGGATCAGAGCCTGTCGCTCGTTGTTGCTGGACATGGTCAGTCCTCGCTCGGCGAATCGGCGACGGATAGACTCCAACACCCCCTGATCGAGGATCAGGGGCCGCCCCACGACGCTTGCGATGACCCGGCAGGTCACATCGTCCTCGGTAGGACCTAGACCTCCCGTGCAGACCACAATCTCCGACCGCGCCAGGGCCAGGCGAAGCGCCTTCGCGATGCGGTCCTCGTTGTCCCCAACGGTCGTCTTCCAGTACACATCGATCCCCGCTTCGGCAAGCTGTTCGCCGATGTAGGCAGAGTTGGTGTCGATACTGTGGCCTAGTAACAGCTCCGTCCCGATGATGAGGATCTCGGCAACGATGGCCTTCTCCAACGGAAGCGCTCCCTATCCGATCAGTTCCGGCAGCCACGATCGGAGTAGCCCGACCGAAAGATTCGCATAGACCCCGGCCACCAGATCATCCAGCATGATACCCCATCCGCCGGAAAGATTCTGTGCCCGCCCGGCCGGAAACGGCTTCCAGATGTCGAACAAGCGGAAGAGGGCAAAGGCGCAGAGAAGCGGTGCCGGCCGTGGCGGAATCGCTAGCAGCGCCACCCAGCAGCCGACGATCTCATCGATGATCACCATGGGGGGATCCTTGGCCGAAAGGGCAAGCGCTGCCCGGTTTGCCGCATAGGTCCCTACGGCAAATAGCAGCGCAACGACCGAGAGGTGGAACGTCCATGGTAGGTACCGGAAGGGAAGGAAAACGAGAAGTGCGCCCAGGCTCCCCACCGTGCCCGGTGCGTAAGGGATCCGGCCAAGATTGAAGCCGGTGGCGAGCAGCAAACACAACCGGAGGAATGACGACCCCCCCCGAGAGCTCGGAGGGTTCATCATCCGCGGCAGGTCCGACCTCTCAGGCGACCGAGGTTTGGTTACCGCCCGCCGCCTTCGAGCGATAGAGCGCCTGATCCGCCGCGCGGACCAGATCTTCGACTTGGCGCATGTCGGGACCGAGGCAGGCGACGCCGAGGCTTACGGTGATGACATCGCCTCCCATCGGCTCCTGCGGATCAGGGGAGTGCCGCTCCATTGCAGAGCGGATTCGTTCAGCTTGCACCCAGGCCCGCTTGACGTCAGTCTCCGGGAGAATGATGCCAAACTCCTCCCCCCCGTACCGGGCGACGATATCGACGCCTCGCGTGTTGCTTCTCAGTCCGCCGGCAATGAGGCGGAGAGCCTTATCACCGGCCAGATGGCCGTGGCGGTCGTTATATCGCTTGAAGAAATCGATGTCCAGCATGATCAGCGAAAGCGGCCGATCGTACCGCTGGGCCCGCCTGAACTCTTGCTCGAGTTGTTGGTAGAAGTGGCGATGGTTGAAGAGACCCGTCAACTCATCAGTGATGGCCAGCCGGTTGGTCTCCTGAAACAGGCGCACGTTCTCGATCGCGATGGCCAACTGCTCGCCCAGGGGGACGAGGAGATCAAGTTCACGCTCTCCGAAGCTATGGGGCTTTGTGCTGTCCAAGAAGAGGGCGCCGATTGCCTCCCCCTTGACAATGAGCGGGAGGCGTACTGATGAGCGGATGCCTTCTCTCAGGAGCGTCTCGTCTTCCTCGAACCGCCGCGCCGCCGCCAAATCCGGCTCGATATGCGGGGACCGATGGGACAATACCCACTCGATGCCTGTCGCTCCGCCTCCCGACCAGAGGCTCCCCGGCGCTCCGGTGATGGGCTGATCGGCAGCGAGCTGGAGCATTCTGAGCCCCTTGCCTGAGTCGTCCCGCACGACGACTCCCATCCGGTCATACGGGATAAGTCGTTTCACCTCTGCAGCGAAGGCCTGGTAGACGGCCCCAAGATCCAACGAGGCGCTGATAACCTTGGTCAAGCGATTGACCGCCGCGATCCGTTCCGCGCGCTGCTGGAGGGCGGCGTACAGGCGGGCGTTCTCCAAGGCAATCCCAAGGTGAGTCGCATAGGTCACGACAGTCTCGACCTCGAGGGGGCGGAAACTCCTGGGCCGTCGATAATAGAGGGCAAGCGCCCCATAACGGCCCGACATCCCCTCCACCGGAACGGCCAGTAACGCCTCGACCCCCTCCTCCAACAGGGACGCCGAGAAGTAATCCGGAAGCTGGCTTGCACGAGCGATCAGGATCGGCTTCCCCGCATCCACAACCGTCTGGGCAATCGGGTCCGGGATGGTCGAGCGCTCGGCGCCCTGTCGGCCACTCAGAAAGATTCCGACTCGAGTGACCACTCCTGGCGTGGGCTCACACAACGAGATCAGTGTCCCATCGGCCTGGAAGGCCTCCAGGATCTGTTGCGCAGCGAACTGTAGCGTGTCTTCGAAGTTCTGGATCGAATGTAACTGGTTACTGAGTTCGTACAGCAGGTTCGATCTGGCCAGGGCCTCTGTGGTCTCCTCGAACAGGCGGGCGTTCTCGATAGCAACACCGATCTGATGGCCGAGGCCTGCGAGCAGTCGTTCCTCTTCGTGAGAAAACGATCGAGGATGCCGACCGAACATGCTCATGGTCCCCACCACCCGGTGCTTGGAGATGAGCGGGATACCTGCTGCCGCACAGACCCCAGGGATCGCTCCAATACCGGCGAGCACTCCTGGATCGCTGGCCACATCCGGGATGAGGATCGGTCTCTCCGCGTGGGCCACGGCTCTGGCAAACTCCTCGCAGGACCCGACCGATCCAACCTCTTCGAGCTGTGCGGCGAACACGCCTTTACCGGCGAATATCCTGAGCTCCTGTCCGCCATGATCCGACAGGCGGACAAGACCCGCATCCAGTTCCATCAGTTCAAGGATCTGTTGAAGAGCTTGCTCCAGCACCTCTTTCAGATTGAGGGAGCGACTCAGCGCCGTTGCGATAGCATAAAGGGCAGAGAGGGCGCGGTTCTTGGCCAGGGCCTCCTGCCGGAGACGACTGATCCGCAGCCAGACTTCGGTTCGAGCGGCGAACTCCTCGGGATCAACCGGCTTGCCGATAAAATCATCTGCCCCCCACCGAAGCCCCTGAGCCCTTTGCATGGCGGTGGCCCCTCTCGTGAAGACAATGACTGGCAGATGCCGATTCCCCTCGTCGGCCCGGAGTGCTGTCAGGATCTGACGGCCTTCCAGATGAGGCTTCTCGAGATCCAATACCATCAGGTCCGATCGGCAGGTGGCCAGCGCCTCCAACGCCTCCTGCTTGGAGCGAGCCACCAAGATACAGAATCCCCGACGCTCCAACAGCTCCTGGAGCTTGCGGACCGACCCGGTATCGTCATCAACGATCAGGATCGTCCTATTCAGCTCTCCCCACACCTCAGGCATGCGATCGCTCCAGCGCAAGAACAGATCTTAATCGTACACGATTCCGTCCGCCGGACAAAGGGGAAAACCGGAGCGGAACATCTTTACCGATAGTTGCCGAACTGAAGCTCGATACCACAATCGTGTCCCCGCAGCGCCTGGATCACCGCCTGAAGGTCGTCCTTGTTCTTTCCCGACACCCTCACCTGGTCTCCTTGAATCTGCGCCTGAACCTTGAGACCGAGTCCTCTGATGACCTTCACGATCTCGCGGCCCTTCTCGGCGGAGATTCCCTGCTGAATAGTTACCCGCTGCCGAACGGTGCCCTTCGCCGCCGGCTCTGGAGCCTCGTACACGAGGGCCTTCAGGGAGACCCTCCGGCGCACCAGCTTCGACTCGAGGAGGTCCACCACGGCCTTGAGCTTGAAGGTGTCATCGGCATTGAGCGTGAGACCCATCTCGTCACGCGTGATGCGACATGACGTGCCCTTGAAATCAAACCGCTGCTGGATCTCTTTCATGGCCTGCTGAACGGCGTTATCCACCTCCTGCAGATCAACCGTCGAGCTGATATCAAAAGAGCTTTCGTTGGACACAGGCGGTCTCCTTATTGCCTCCGGGTCGGGTCAGACGAAACACTGAGTTCCGGGTTCCAAGTTCCAGGTTCTAAGTTGAAGGCACAGTACGCGGTCTTTCTCACCCGGGACTCGGAACTCGCAACCTGGAACCGCCGATAGGCTGAATGCGCGGACCTACCGGACGGGAGTCTTCGGAGGCGAAATCACATCGGTGCCTGGCGGCGGCGAGAACTGGAAGAGCCCATCCTTCAAGCCCTCGTTCACCTTCACGTCGGACAGATCGACGGCGGTGGTGTTGCCGTAGAGATCAAATACCGTCAGTCGATGGATCAGGAAGCTTTCCCTATCGATGGCCAGAACCACGCGTTTGAAGGAGAGATCCTCGCCTTTCGGTGCGAGGTCCAGGAGATACTCCTGGCTGTCCCTCGTTCCCGCGTGGGCGATGGTCCGTACACGGAAATCCCGCCGGAGACTGCTTATGCCGAACAGGATCCCGATCGGGCCCGTGCCCAGCGCGCCGCTCACGTCCTGCGCCACTGCCTGTCGCTCCACTGGGCTATAGCTCCAGAGGGTCTTGCCGTCGATCAGGAACAGTCTCGGTTCTGGCTTCTCGTACTCCCATCGCATTTTCCCGGGCCACTTGAGGAAAAGGCGGCCCGAGGCTTGTTGGCTCGTCCCGCTCAGCCGATTGGTCGCCCTCTGAACGAATTCCGCCTGGAGGTCCGAAAAACTCTTGTAGGTGGCCTGCAATTTATCGGCCAGCTCTTCCGCCGTCAGGGCCGAGACACCCAACGGGGACAGCATGCCAAGCAGCAACAGGACTGCCAGATAGTGCGAAGTGCGAGGTCCGAGGTGCGAGGCACCCCGCACTGTTTTCTTCGCACCTCGCACTTTCAGATCAAACGACCACCTCATTGGCTAAAGGCTCCGCTGCTCCACCAGCACCACCCGCGGCCTGCTCCCTTCGATGGGTCCAACGATGCCTTCCCGTTCCATTCGCTCGACCATTCGCGCCGCGCGATTGAACCCGATCCGCAATCGCCGTTGAATGAGGGAGATGGAGGCCTGTCGCGTCGTGACCACCAGATCGACCGCCTGCCGATACATCTCATCCTCTTCGTCATCGGTCGGCTCCCGTTCCTCTTCTGCCGGCAGCAGCGACCAGGGAAACTCCTCGGCCTTGCCCTGGGCCTTCAGGTAATCGACCACGCGCTTGATCTCGATGTCAGAGACGAATGATCCATGGATCCGGATCGGCTTGGAACTGCCAGGGGGGATGAAGAGCATGTCGCCATCGCCCAGCAGATGTTCAGCGCCATTCATGTCGAGGATGGTCCGAGAATCGACCTTGGACGAGACCTGGAAGGCTATCCTGGCGGGGAAATTGGCCTTGATAATGCCCGTGATCACATCCACCGACGGCCGCTGCGTTGCCACGATCAGGTGGATCCCGACCGCCCGGGCCATCTGCGCCAGCCGAGCGATTGCCCCTTCAACCTCGGCCGCGGCGGACAGCATCAAGTCAGCCAGTTCGTCGATGACCACCACGAGGTACGGGAGTGGACGGAATATCTCGCCGCCTCCCTCCCGCCTGGCGATCCGGATCAGGCGATTGTAGGTGGCGATGTTCCTGGCCCCAAGCCTCGCGAACAGCTTGTATCGACCTTCCATGTGGGTGACCAGGCGGTTGAGCCGCTTCGCCGCCTCCTTTGGATCAGAGACGACCCGATCCGCCAGATGGGGTGTCCCATCGTAGATCGACAGCTCGACCCGCTTCGGATCGATCAGCAGCAGGCGCAGCCCCTCCGCCGTGGCCCTATACAGGAGACTCAGGATCAGCGCATTGACACAGACGCTCTTTCCCGAACCCGTGGCCCCAGCGATGAGCAGGTGGGGCATCTGGGCCAGGTCTGCCACAAAGGGCTCACCCGCGATGTCCTTGCCCAGGGCAAGGGGAAGGTGTGCAGCAGACCCCTCGAAGGCTTTTGACGCCAGCAGCTCCCTGAGGTGAACAATGGCACGATGGCGGTTGGGGATCTCGACCCCCACGGCCGCTTTCCCGGGGATCGGGGCCACCACGCGCACGGTCAACGCTCTCAGGGCCAACGCCAGATCGTCAGCCAACGCGACAATCCGATTGATCTTGATCCCCGGCGCCGGCTCGATCTCATAGCGGGTGATGACGGGCCCCGGTTGCACCTCGGCCACCTTCCCCTCGACGCCAAAGTCAAGCAGCTTCCGCTCCAAGATCGCCGCGTTGGCCTCAAGCTCCTCCTTGGAGATCCCGGCCTCCATAGAAGCCGGCATGTCGAGCAGCGACAACGGCGGGGCCTGGAATCCCTCCTTCGGGACCACAAAAGGGAAGGATCGCTGTGTGGGCGCTGCTGTCGCAGGCGGCGCTGGCTCGGCCGTCACGGGCCCATGGAGAGGTTCAGGCAGGACGGGAATTGGTCGACTCTCGACCTGAGGCTCCTCCTCGGCGGGTGGAGTATAGGGGGGCCTTATCCGGCCGGGGAGGTGCGCCTTCGTGGCTCTCCGCTCCTGTCTACGGGCGGCCAGCCGCTCGAGAAAACCCTTCCACCCGGAGGTCAGGCCCACCAGCGGCCGAGTGGTCAAACATACCACGCCAAGTGAAAGGGTGGTCAGCCCGAAGAGCGGCAGGCCAACACGGCCGATCAGTGGGCCGAGGATCCGATGGATCTCCTGGCCAACGAAGCCACCCGGCCGTTCAGAGGCCGGACCGATAGACAGACCAGCTTTGGCCAGAAGTTGAGCCAGCAGCCCGAGGCTTGACAGCACCAGGAAGAGTCCCACCAGCTTCAACAGCACGAAGGGTGTGGCCTTCGCAGTGAGGCGCCTCCAGCTCAGAAGGCCGAGGAAAAACGGCAGGGTCAGCGCGCCAACCCCCAGCAGTTCCAGAAGATCGCTGGCAAGCTCTGCCCCCCACCTCCCGCCGTAATTGTGCACCTGATGCTCGGGGCCGCGCCCGGAGTTAAAAAACGAGGGGTCGAGCGGATCGTACGAGAAGAGACTGGCCATGAGGAAGATCGCCACGGCGATCCCGAGGATGCCCAGCGCCTCCTGAGCTTTGGGGTGCGCCAGGAACTGTGCCCGCGAAGATCGATCCGCCGCCCTCTTTGGGCCTTGGGTCGCCAGCGGCTCCGATTCGCTCCCCGTCGCCATCAGCCCCCTCCTGCCTTACACCTCAATGATCACCGGCTCGATCATGGGCCTCCGCTCGATCTCCCTCTGCAGGTACCTCTTCAATGCGGTCTTGATCTGACGCTGGATGAGGGCGTGGTCAGCCAGTTCTTCTTCGGAGGCGCGTTCCAGTACGGAGAAGACCAGAGCCTTCATGTCATCCAGAAGGGCCTTCGAGTCTTGTTCGTACACAAAGCCGCGGGAGAGGATCTCCGGTCCGGCGACCAGCTTGCCTGTGTGACGGTCAACTCCCAGAACGACGACGACTATCCCATCGCGCCCCAGGTGCTGTCGGTCGCGAAGCACCTCGCCCCCCACATCTCTGATCCCCTTTCCATCGATGAAGACCCGACCGGCAGGCACCTTGCCAACAACCCTGGCGCTTTCACGGTTCAACTCCAGGATGTCACCGTCCTCGATCACAAAGACCCGGTCCTGAGGCACCCCGACCTCTCGCGCCAAGCCTGCATGCAGGTACAGGTGGCGGTACTCTCCGTGAATCGGCACAAAGAAGTTGGGCCGGGTCAGATTCAGCATCAGCTTGAGCTCTTCCCGGCTGGCATGCCCCGAGACGTGGACCCCCGCTACCTCTTCTTCCGTAATGACCCTGGCTCCCTGCCGGAGGAGCCCATTGATCGTTCGAGCGATCGATTTCTCGTTCCCGGGGATGACCCTTGCCGAGAAGATGACCGTGTCGCCGGATCCCACCTCGATCTGTTTATGTTCAGCCGCCGCCATCCTTGCGATGGCGGAAAGCGGCTCCCCCTGGCTCCCGGTCGTGACGATGACCTCCCGAGCAGCCGGGAGGCGCTGCAGTTCCTCCAGACTGACGAGCGTGGCTTTGGGAATGCGCAGGTACCCTAACTCGGCTGCGATCCGCGTGTTGGCCACCATGCTCTTGCCGTTGACCGCCACCTGTTTGCCAAGCGCTGCCGCCACATCCAGGACCTGTTGGACCCGATGGATGTTCGAGGCGAAGCAGGCCACGATCACGCGTCCCTCCGCCGACCGAAAGATCTCTTCGAACGCCTTCCCGACCTCCCGCTCCGAAGGCGTGAACCCGTCCCGCCCTGCGTTCGTGCTGTCCGAGAGCAGGGCCAAGACGCCACCATCCCCGAGCTCGGAGAGCCTCCGATAATCGGTCAACTGAGCATCCACCGGGCTCTGATCGAATTTGAAGTCGCCGGTATGTACGATCAAGCCTGCAGGAGTCCCGATGCCCAGGGCGACACCATCGGGGATGCTGTGGCTGACGCGAAGGAACTGCACATCGAAGGCTCCGAGCTGAAGGCGATCCCGGGGGTGAACAGGCCTGAGGTCGGCAACAGATAGGAGGTCCGCCTCCTTCAGTTTCTCTGCCGCGAGCCCCAGTGAGAGGGGCGTCCCATAGACGGGAACCTTTAGCCCGTTGAGCAGGTAGGGGAGCGCGCCGGTGTGATCTTCGTGGCCGTGGGTAAGGAGGACTGCCCGCACCTTCTCTCGATGCGCGAACACGTAGCTCATGTCGGGGACCACCAGGTCAACCCCCGGCATCTCCTCGTCCGGGAACATCAGCCCGGCATCGATCACCAACAGGTCGTCCGCCGCCTCGACGACCATCATGTTCAACCCGATCTCCCCCAGACCTCCCAGGGGGATGAGCCGAACCGTCCGGTCGTCAGACATGATACCGGACCTCCGGTGCGGTCGCTGCGAAGTTCATGTGCTTCGAAGAGGCCGCCGGACGCTTGGCGCTCAAGGCCACTTGAAGCCGACGCTTGGCGCGCGTCCCCTTGGCCAGGGCAACCTCCAGCACCTGGTCCATGTGGTCCACTAACACGAATTCTAACCCCCGTTTGACGTTGGCGGGCAGTTCTTTAAGATCCTTGTCGTTCCTGGCCGGCACGACCACGGTGTGAATGCCCATCCGCCGAGCTGCCAGGACCTTTTCCTTGATCCCCCCCACTGGCAAGACCTTGCCCCGGAGGGTCACCTCACCGGTCATCGCCACTTCCCTCCTGACCGGAATCTTCGTCAGGGCGGAGACCAGCGACGTGGCCATGGTGATCCCGGCCGACGGGCCGTCCTTGGGGATGGCGCCAGCCGGCACATGGATATGGATGTCGCATTTGGTGAAGAGGTCGTCCTTGATCCCGAAATCGGCTGATCGCGAGCGAGCGTAGCTCAGGGCGGCCTGAGCCGATTCCTTCATCACCTCGCCCAAATAACCGGTGAGGGACAGGTTCCCCTTCCCGCGCAGGATACTGCACTCGATATAGATGGTGTCCCCGCCCGTCTGGGTCCAGGCCAAACCGGTAGCGACACCGACCTCGTCGGCCTCCTGTTCAGGGTCGGGCAGGAACTTGGGCGCCCCTAAGTACCGATGGACAAGCGCCGCGGTCACCCGCGTCTGCTCCCGTTTCCCCTCCGCCACTTCGCGCGCCACCTTCCGGCAGACAGTGGCGATCTCCCGCTCCAAATTCCGGAGGCCGGCTTCCCGGGTATATTCATTGATGATCTTCAGGATCGCTTCGTCGGTGATGAGCAGCCGTTTCTCATCGATGCCATGTTCCAGCAATTGCCGAGGCACCAGATAACGCTTGGCAATATGGAGCTTCTCCTCCTCGGTGTAGCCGGAGATATCGATGATCTCCAGGCGATCGCGGAGGGCCGGGAGGATCGGGTCGGCAAGATTGGCGGTGCAGATGAACATGACGTTGGAGAGATCGAACTGGACCCCGAGGTAGTGGTCGCTGAAGCTGAAGTTCTGCTCCGGGTCCAGCACCTCCAGCAAGGCCGAGGAGGGATCGCCCCGAAAGTCGGTCCCCACTTTGTCCACCTCGTCGATCATGAAGACGGGGTTGTTCGATCCGGCCTGTTTGATCCACTGGATGATCCGGCCGGGGAGCGCGCCGATGTATGTCCGCCGATGGCCACGGATCTCGGCCTCGTCACGAACGCCTCCCAACGAGATTCGGACGAATTTGCGCCCCAGGGCGCGGGCGATGGACCGCCCGAGGGAGGTCTTCCCCACCCCCGGCGGGCCAACGAAACAGAGGATCGGGCCCTTCATCTTCTTCTTCAGCTTGCGGACGGCCAGGTACTCCAGGATCCGCTCCTTCACCTTTTCGAGATCGTAGTGATCCTCCTCGAGGATCTTGGAGGCCTGCTTGATGGAAAGCTTGTCCTTCGTTTGCCGACTCCAGGGCAGCTCGATGAGCCAGTCGAGATAGGTCCGGATCACGGAGGCCTCGGCGGCATCGGGATGCATCCGGCTGAGCCGTCCGAGCTGGGCCTTCGCCTCGGCCTCTACCGCTGCCGGCATCTTCGCCTTCTTGATCTTTTGCTCCAACTCCTGAAGCTCCTGGCTTCGGTCGTCGGTCTCACCCAGCTCCTTCTGGATCGCCTTCATCTGCTCCCGGAGGTAATACTCCCGGTGAGTCTTGTCCATCTCCTCCCGGGCCTGGCTCTGGATCCGTTGCTGAACCTCCAGCACCTCGATCTCCTTGCTCAGGAACTCGCTGATCTTCTTCAGGCGCTGAATTGGATCGAAGATCTCCAGCACCTCCTGGGCCTGCTCCATCTTCAGATCCAGGTGGCTGGCCACGAGGTCGGACAGGCGTCCGGGGTGATCGAGATTGGTGACAATCACCACCACATCCGGCGGGATCTGCTTCCCGAGGTTGACGCTCTTGCTCACCTGCTCCTTGACCGAACGGATCAAGGCCTCCACCTCGATGGCCGACACGACCACTTCCGCCTCATGGACCTCGGCGATCCTGGCCTCGAAGTAGGGATCTCGCCGCTCGATCGCCAAGACCCTGGCGCGGGAAAGACCCTGAACCAGCACCTTCACCCGCCCGTCCGGCATCTTGAGCATCCGCATGATCATCGCCACCGTCCCAACCGAATGGATCTCATCGACGCCGGGATCCTCCTTCTCGGCATCCCGCTGTGCCCCCAACAGGATCAGTCGGTCGCGCGAGAGCGATTCGTCCACCGCTCGAACCGATTTCTCCCGTCCCACGAACAGGGGCAGGATCATGAAGGGGTAGATCACGACGTCTCGCACCGGAAGGAGGGGGATCGTTTCGGGAATCTTCCGCGCCTGTTCCTCAGATTTGGCCTCGGTGGGCCCCACGTCAGGCGCCGACGTCTGCTCTGTGCCTTCGATCGCTTTCTCGTCCGCCACGGCTCTCGGTTCTCCTTTCGGTTCTATTCCCATGTCGCTCAGGCTTCGTCGAGATTGAGGCTTCTCAGGTATGCACGGAACGCGGGCGCCAGGTCCGACCGGTTCAAGGCAAACTGCACGGTCGCCTTCAAAAAGCCGAGCTTGCTCCCGGCATCATACCGGCGCCCATGAAACGCCAACCCGTAGAGAGCTTGTCTTCTCAGCAACAACTTCAGGCCGTTGGTAAGCTGGATCTCCCCCCGCTCGTCCGGGAGGGTGTGTTCAAGGGCCTCGAAAATCTCGGGCGTCAGGATGTAGCGCCCGATGATGGCCAGGTCAGAGGGCGCGGTCTCCGGGGAGGGCTTCTCCACCAGATCCAGGATCTGATAGACCGAGTCCTCAACTGACTTGGGATCGATGATCCCGTAGCTGCTGGTCTCCTCCCTGGGAACCTGCTGCACGGCAATCACCGGTGATCGGTGCCGGTCAAACACCGACATCATTTGTTTCAGACAAGGCACCTCCGAATCGATGATGTCATCTCCCAGCAGGACGGCAAAGGGTTCGTTTCCCACGAGGGCTTTCGCCACCAGTATCGCGTGCCCCAGACCGAGTGGCTCCTTCTGCCTAATGTAGCAAAAGGAGGTCAACTCCGAGATTCGTTGAATCTCCTGTAACTCTTCGACCTTGCCCTGCCGCTCAAGGGCAATCTCCAGTTCCAGCGACCGGTCGAAGTGGTCCTCGATGGCGTTCTTACCACGGCCGGTGACAATAATAATGTCCTCGATCCCGGATGCCACCGCCTCCTCCACCACGTACTGGATGGTGGGCTTATCCACGATCGGGAGCATCTCTTTCGGCTGTGCCTTTGTTGCCGGAAGGAACCGCGTCCCCAAACCTGCAGCAGGCAAGATCGCCTTACGGATCCGCATTGGTCCGGTTGTCTCCTGGTCCCCTGAGACTGCCGGGGAGCGATGGCACCTTTGGGAAACGTTGTGGGAGAGCCTGCGGAGGGGTCACTTCGGCGTTGGCCGCGATGGTAAAGCCGGAGACCGGGACAGCAATTATCGCGCCCCGGCGCATTCCGAACCCGCTAGGATGGACAAGGGTTCGCGCGAGTAACGGGCAAAACCGTACGATCGGACTTCGCTCCCGCGAGAGATCCGTAACTTTTCCGACACATACGCTCTTCGAATCTGCCTCCTTCTTTATAACATCTTTCCCCAAAAAGTCAAGCATTCGCGCGGGGTCGAAGGCGCACGCTATCTGAATTTTGGCATTGACAGCCTCCACGATCTGATGTAGCGTCAGGGACCGTGCGAACGACCATCAACGACCCACCCAGGAACAGATCGATGCGGGTGGCGATATTTTGGAACCACGAGCACGACAAGGGGCCCGGGGCAAGGACAACCGGACCTCTTGTCAGATCATGCGCATCCTCCGGCTCGTACTCTCCCCACGTCCCCAAGCGCGCTCCAGGATCGGCCCCCTTTGCGAAAGCTGAGTGTCCCCAGTCTCAACCAACTCTGACTCTCTCGGGAGAACGGTGATGGAGAAGGTAACCAACGGCGGGATTGGACCGCTTGTCGTCGAACAGCTTGAGCCCTCTGGCCCTGAATCACTCTACCCCGTTCTCCTCGCGGAGGCGAAAAAGTATACGACCCTTCGGGTTATTCTTATCAAACCCTCCAAATACGACGATGAAGGGTATCTGGTCCGGTTTTGGAAGGGCGTGCTTCCCAGCAACACGTTGAATGTGTTGCACGGCCTGACCGAAGATGTCAAAAGGCGCCGTGTCCTCGGAGACATTGACATCCAGGTGGATGCCTTCGACGAGACGGCAGAAAAGGTCCCGGTCAAGCAGATCGTCCGATGGAGCCGGCACCCCGCAACGAAGCTTGTGGTATGTCTGGTAGGGGTCCAGACCAACCAATTCCCGAGGGCCCTCGATTTGGGGAAGCAGTTCCGTTCGCATGGGATTGACGTCATCATTGGCGGGTTCCACACGAGTGGAACCATCAACATGCTCAGTGAGCGTGAACCGGACATGCAGGAACTCTTTCAGCACTCCATCGTCGTCGTCTCCGGCGAGGTGGAAGGGTATTGGGGAAGGATACTGGCCGACGTCCTCAACGGGCGACCGAAGCCTCTGTACTCATTTGCCCAAGATCTCAAGAGTCTCGTGGATATCGAGAATGCTCCCCTGCCCGTCATGAGCCCCAAAACGATGCGGCACTTCGCCAGACCCTCCTTCGGCACCGTTGATACCTCGCGCGGCTGTCCCTTTACATGCTCATTCTGCACCATCATCAACGTGCAGGGCCGAACGATGCGAGAGCGTTCCCCGGAATGCATCGCCGAGCTGGTGCGAAAAAACTATCTCGAACACGGCATCGACTTCTACTTCTTTACGGACGACAATTTTGCCCGGAAGAAGTTGTGGCGCGAAACCTTTGAAGCGATCATCCGGCTGCGCGATGAAGGGATCACGATCAGCTATATGATGCAGGTGGACTTGGCGCGTAAGCATAAGGACTTCGTCCGCCTGGCTGCTCAGGCGGGCTGCAGCCAGGTGTTCATCGGTATGGAGAGCGTGAACCCTGAAAACCTCAAGGCTGAGGGAAAGCCACAAAACAAGGTCGAGCAGTACGTGGATATCATACGCGAATGGCACGATGCCGGCGTTGCCATTCACACCGGGTACATCATCGGCCTTCCCTTCGATACGAAAGAGGGGGTGGCCCTCGACATCCAGTATCTCATGGATGTCATCCAGCCGGATCAGGCGTCCTTCTTCATGCTGACCCCGTTGCCGGGATCCCACGACCACCTGGAAATGACGAAACGTGGTGAATGGATGGACCCCGACTTCAACAAGCGGGATTCCTTCCATGCAACGACCAAGCACCCCAAGATGACCGCCGAGGAATGGACCCAGGCGTATGAAGATGCCTGGGAATCCTTTTACAGCAAGGAGAACCTCACGAGGATCTTGTCGCGCTGGAGCCACAACCCCAGGGTGTACTGGAACCTCATCAATGTCTATATGTGGTACAAGAACGCTGCCCTGATTGAGAAACAACACCCCATGATTGCGGGCTTCTTCCGCTTGAAGGACCGGCGATCGCGGAGGCCCGGGTTTTCGATCGATTCCTTGCCGGTCCATCTGTGGAAGCGCACGAAGGAGGTGTTCCATCTGTTCCTGTCGTGGGCGCGCTTTCTCAAGGAGATGGAGGAAGTCTGGCTCCAGACACGTCCGAGGAGTGAAAGAGAAAAACGGGCTCTTGAGGAGATTCAGAGAATCCAGGGAGAGATATGGCAGAGCTTGAAAATCGCCGAGTGGCAAAAGGCCTATAACGATGCCAAGACGGCGCTCCCCGCCAAAGCCCTGACCTTGCTCGAACCCTTCGAAGACCTCTCCTCGAAGATGTTGCTCAGCCGCAAAGACCTGAACGCGTTTCTGAAGAAATGGGGAAGCCTCGAAGCCAGGGTCCAAGAACTCTATCACCGTTTTGCGTGGGACGATGGACCTGCCAGGAAATGGCTCGACCAACTCTATGCCCTCCACAAAGATGCCTGGCAGAGCATGAAGGTTCAAGAATGGCAAGCGTTTTACTCCGGGGTCAGGGAGAGGCTTCCGTCACGATTGCAATTCCTCTATGTCAGGTTCGATGCGTTGAGCAACCGGGTCGTGTATTCCCGCCAGGACTTGAAGGAATTCTGGACCAGAACGCGGGAACACCTGCGCGAGAGACGATTTTGGAACATCCAGCCCTTGAAACTCGCGGTGAATTTCTTCAAGGAACTGTTCCTCACAACAACGTTCGCTCGAAGGGTCATCTTCCATTCCGAGTCTGAGTATCTGGGCCTGCACAATTGACATCGTCTTGACAAGGCGGGCCACCTATGGGTACATGTCGCCCGTTTTGTGGACAGATTCCCATGGCAGGCTCACCAACCGTTACAACACTCCATCAGAAAAGCCTTCGCAGCGGTGCGATCGTGGGTCGTGAACGTGGGAAAGCACGATCTCTGGCTCGCCAGGATGGTGTAGAGACACATCCTACCGGGCGATCCTGAGGGATCCATAGAAAAGGAGGGATGAAGGAAGTGCGCTTGACCGGAAAGGTGAAGTGGTTCACTGACAGCAAAGGGTACGGCTTCATCGAGCGACCGGATGGGGATGATGTCTTTGTGCATTATTCCGCCATTGAAGGCTCCGGCTTCAGGACGCTGACCGAGGGTCAGGAAGTCGAGTTTGAAGTCGTCGATGGTCCCAAGGGAAAGCAGGCCGCGAACGTCGTCAAGCTCTAACCCGGCCCTGGACAGGAAAACAAGAGCCCCCCGCGAACCTGCTCGCGGGGGGCTCTTTTGTGAGAACAGCCTGTAGCCATTAGCTCTCAGCGCAAAGCTGGAGCTGATCGCTGAAAGCCGAAAGCTCAGGCCTCAGCCTGGTTGATGGCCGATAACTGCCAACGATTTGGGCCGACCGGGCGCGTGAAGGTCCAGAACTCCTCGAACTTCACAGATTCGGTCCGACTTCCCTCCACAACCTGTCCGGTCCCCTCGTCCACGGTGGAATCGAGAAGGCTCGCCAGGAATCGCACCGTCGCATAATCCTGCCCGCGCTCTTGCCAAGCCTCGGTCAATTCCACGGATCGGACGGCGATATTCTCCAGGCGGTTGATCTTCCGTTCCTTCTTCAGCCGCTCCCCGTCCTCTGAGAGCTGACTGTACATCTCCTGCGTGAGGATCGCGCGGATCGGTTCAAGGTCACGATTGCCCCAACCGGCCTGGACTTTGAAGAAGAGGTCGGTGCAAGCCTCTTGGAAACGGCCCTCCTCGAAACCCGGGTCCATCTGGCGGATATACTCAAGACCCCGTTCCAGGTCGGGTTCCCGAAACATCGTTGACTGCGGCGCCGCTGTCGGGTGGAGCTCCGGCCCACGATCACCCAGCACGACACGCTGATACGGCCCTTCGCTCGGCACCTCCTGTTGAGACCTCCGCTTCACGATCCAGTAGATCGCGAACCCGATCCCCGCCAGGAGAACAACGTCCATCAACCCGAAGCCTCCACCCATGCCACCGAACCCGGCAAAGCCCAGGCTCCTGAACAGCATGCCGCCCAGAAACCCGCCGATAAGGCCACCCGCCAGGCTTCGCATGAACCCCCCTCCTGCGGGCTGGGGCGAGGGGGCTGCGAATGGAGTCTTTTGTTCCGTCTGCGGCTGCACGGGGGTCGCCGGGGCACGAGAGCTTGGGCTCGGGCTAGAGTACGATCGGGAGCCGCGACTCCCCATGCTACCGCCGCCGCCGACCCGTGCCCATGCACTAAACTCCGTCGCCTGCAGCACGAGGATCGCCGCCACTAGCACCAACCAAAAGCACCGTCCAGACCTCCGTACCATGCACTCCCTCCTCTCCCTGAATCTCGCCACGTGAGAGTGGCAAACCAAAACGTCTTCTTCTTCATTACTAGCGATCCTTGCTGACCCTGCAAGTGAAAACGCAACCCTATCGCCGCTGGCGAAGCAGGTCGAACATGAGCCGGTAGACCTTCAGCCCTTCGGGGAGATACACCTTGAAAAAAGTCCCGAGCGTTGTGTCGGGAAGCTCGGGTTGCACATGACGGAAGAGACGGAGGATCTCCAGACGGACCCTCCCCTTTCGTTTCAGGGCATCCGCCAACGCAATGCTCTCGGTATGTGGGATAAAGGGATCGGGGTCTGAGTGCACAATGATCGTGTACGCGGAGAGGTGACGGATCTGCCGGGACGGCGAAAGTTGATCGATCATCTCCCGGATGGATGGCGCAAGTCGATCCACCAGCGCCTCTACCTTTTCGGGATCGCGGTTGACCAGCAGGTTGTACACGCTCCGGCCCTCGGGCGTCAGGTCGGAGGGCACAGCCGGACCCGGGCCTGGACTCCCCCATCCCTTCGCCTCCGAGACCTTGGCCAGAATGGCCTGATCGACGGGATCTCGAAGCAGATCGAGGTTATACCGGAGAAAAATCCAGCGGGTGTAGTCGTCGGGCTTCGCGTATCCCCGCTCCTCCCCGTACTGGTAGTAGCCGGTGGTCACAAACTTGATGACCTGGACAAGGTCATGATATCCGCCGAATGAGACCACGAACTTGAGGCGCCCTTCTATCCTGGGATCAGCCGCGGCGATCAACATCGGTCCAGCGCCATAGCTGAACCCGATCATGCCGACCCGGTCGGGAAGGACCCGCTCGTGCAGAGAGCGCAGGTAGACCGCTGCGTCGGCCATCTCTCCGATATCGGAGGTTCGAAGCCTGAGGGACTTGAAGCCCGAAAAATCCGGGACCAGCACGGTGAAGCCTGAGCGCGCCAGCAGCCTGGCAATCCAGACCATCCGTGGATCATCCTTTCCCGTTTCGACGACCCCATGGACCAGCACGACACCCGCCCGCCTCCCGCCGCCAGCCGGCGTGTAGAGGTTGGCCTCCATCATCCGCTGGCTGCCGGCAAAGGTCACCCGCGTCTCCTGCGGGCTCCTGGTGACCCACATCGCGGGACCGGGCCGCAGGGGCCTGAGCACCTCGACCATGAGAAGCCCGCTGAAAACCGCATCCCAGATCAACGGCGCCACAATGGCGATCCCGAGTATCAGGGTCACCACCCCGATCAACCATCGCCAGTTCCGCGAGCGGGACGAGGCCGATTGGCTTGTTGACATGTCGGACCTCCGGAAATAAAAACGGCAGCGAAGGGTCGCTTCGCTGCCGTGATCTGCTCACACGGTCATCGGGGTGGCGGCCCGCCCTCGACGGGCAACGGGGGTCGATCCCTGACGGCGGGTGGTCTGAGGCCCTGGCCCGGCCCGGATGGGAAGAGCCCCTGGCGACGTATCCGAAGATCCAGGATGGTCCGCCGCATCTCGGCCTCAAACCGCTCTTCGAATAGGGTCAGCCGGGCCTGCTGTTCCAGACTCAAGATCGTTCGGACCTCGTTTCTCACGGCGCGCTCCCGCCCCCTGAAGTCGGCTTCGGTGCGATCCAGCTCCTCCAGCCTCGCTTTGATGTCCTGATCCCGCGAGGGCCGCTGTCTCAGCAGCACGGCAAGTTCATCTCGTAGCAGGTGTTGCCGCCTCTGGAATTCGCGGCGTGCAGCCTCCAATTGAGTCAGTTTGGGAAAGAGCTTGGCTGCCTGATCTTCACTGAGATCGAGCGCTTCCGTCATCTTCCAGATCTTGATCGTCTCAATCAAACGTCTTCCCTCTCCGGGCCCGGGCGAACCGGGACCTGGAGGCGTGAACGGCTGCCCCTGGGCCGAAGAGACGACGAGGAACACTCCGACGACTCCAACAACGGCCAGCAGGGCACGGCGACGTCTGGCTAAAGCACCATCCCACGAAGGTCTCATGACTGTGACCATCGGAAACTCCTCAGGCGATCGAGCAGGATCTGACGTTCCTCCTCGCTCAGCGAGGCAATCCATTCCGCGGGGTCGGACTCGGGGTGCTGGACCCAGGCGGTTTCGAGCCGATCCGCAATCTCATTCACCCAGGGAAGGCGCTGGATGGCAGCCGCCAGGGCTGAAGGATCGTCGACGATTTCTCCCGCCAGCACGTACGGCTCGCCTGAGCGTCGCTTCACGTCATCGGTGTTCGGGCTCATGGCCACGCTCCCGCTCCCGCTTTCGCGGCTCGCGGACTGCTCCGTAGCGGGCGGCGTGTCGTGTCGGTCGGGCCAGACCGGCAAGAAGCCAGGCAGCCTGATGACGATGAGGATGGAGACCGCCGCAACAGCCACGCCGGCAATGAAGGGCCGGGAAAAGACGAACCACGATCGGAGGCCAGCCAACCAGCCGGTGGATTCCTGCTTGCTGTCGAAG
>Ga0210377_10000533_pt1 | contig 36551 bp, 34 predicted proteins | sample PLM4_65_b1redo_FD_155480 | JGI IMG/M metagenome (GOLD analysis project Ga0210377, IMG submission 155480) | Groundwater sediment microbial communities from an aquifer in East River, Colorado, USA - PLM4_65_b1 redo | ecosystem: Environmental > Terrestrial > Soil > Riparian zone | place: USA: East... | reverse complement strand
GCGTACTGTCGCCTACTTCTTTCCTTAAAACCTGAATTCCATCGGTCGTTCTGTCGACAGTGTTCCATTCAGACGCATGGCCTGGATGCGCTACAAATACAAAAAGTGCCGCACATAACCCTGCTATCCATCCAAAGCAACAGCGGGAACCGTACTGCGAGAATTCTATTCGGACTCTCCATTTTAGACAATCAAGGTCGCTCATTTTATGCACTTTTGTATTTTCTTTTTTTGAACGGGCTGTGTTCTGTGTAAAGCGATTTAACGAGGTGGTTCCTGACGATGTTCCGGTCAAAAAAGCATTCTTTAAATCTGAGCTGATTCCCGGTATTCCACGTCCAATTTAATCGGTTATTGTATGAGAGGGACTGGCTTAACTATATGCCTGTCATTCTGGTATGTCAATAAGATCGAATGGGTACTTCTGTGTACCATTAACGCATATGGATTGTTGTTTATTATGTTTCAGAGACAGCGTCGGGGCCAGCCTTCGATATTAACATTCGACGGGAACCCTGCGATAACGTGGCCGGATGAACGCTCCATCTGCCGCCGTCTCCGAGACGTGATCCCTCGTTGCCTCGAAAGCGTGGTTCCTGTCCAAACAAACCTTACTTGTCTTTTCGCTCCATCTTCGACTTCAGCATATCTCCCAGCGTTCCCATGTTCTGGAGCTCTTCCGTCGACTTCTGCTTATAGTCCTTCATCGTTGCAGCTTCCTCTTCCTCCGCACGGCGGATCTCTGCCAGGGCGAGCGAAATCCTTCTCTGAGCCCGGTCAACCGCTTCCACCTGCACCTCTACGCTCTGACCCTCTTTGACCACTTCGCGGGGATGATTGATCCTTCTTCCTGCGCCCATCTTCGAGATATGAATGAGTCCGTCCACTCCCTCTTTCAGCGTGACGAACGCGCCGAAGGCGGCAACGCGTGAGACGGTCCCGGTGTGGTAAGAGCCGACGGGAAAGGTTCCCTCGACGAGGTCCCACGGGTCCGGCATCGCGTCTTTCAGGCTGAACGAAATGCGGTCATGTTCCCAATCCAGTTTCTTGATGATCACTTCGACCTCCTGTCCCACCGAGAGAAGGTCGCCGACCTTCTCGGTCCTGGTCCAGGCGATCTCGGAAACCGGGAGCAGACCTTCAACGCCGCCGATATCCACAAATGCGCCGAACTTCTGGATGGAGGTCACCTTCCCCCTGGCCTTCTCTCCCTCTTTGAGTGTCTCCTTCAGCGCCTGTTTTTTCTCTCGTTTCTCCTGGTCCAATATGGCCCTTCGGGAGAGCACAATATTCCTGCCTGCCTCTCCGTACTCGGCAATGGTAAATGACAGGGACCTGCCGATGTAATCGGCCTGGTTCTCATCGCGCCGGATTCCCATCTGGGAAAAGGGGCAGAAGGCCCGCACCGTGCCGCCGATCTTGACCTCGAATCCGCCCTTTATCTCTTTGGCGATCGTGCCGTCGACCGGGATCCCGTTTTTCCACGCATCTTCTAGCTGGTTCTGTTTTCCCGGACCCGACCCGATCTTGGTGGTAAAATGCATCTCATTGTTTTCCGAGGACATGAAATAAGCACGGACCCGGTCGCCTTCTTTGACAGTCAGATTCCCGGTATCATCGAGCATCTCTTTCCTCTCGAGATAGCCCTCGCCCTTGCCGCCGAGATCGAGGAATATCCAGTCTCCCGAGATCTTGACGATAGTGGTTTCGACCATCTGTCCCGGCTCCAGCCTTTCGCGCTGCACATAGCTCTTTTCGAACATGTCCGCGAAATTCTCTTCGCCGCTTGCTGCATTTGCCGTCTTGTCGTTGGTCTCCATAACGTCCCTTTCACTTCATAAAATAATTAACACGAATTTAACGAATGAATCGAATGGTACGAATACTGTTGGTTCATGATTATTTTCTTCGCATAATTCGTCCATTCGTGTCATTCGTGTTCCTGTTTTTCGTTTCCCCCATCAGATCATACTCCGAGGCATCGGTGATCGTCACGTCGACAAACTCTCCCGGCGCGGCCTCGGTCTCGGAGAGATACACCACGCCGTCGATCTCAGGTGCCTGGGTCTGAAGCCTGCCGATGAGCGCCATGTCCTCCATGCCGTCGATGAGCACGCGTTGGCGCGTGCCGATGAGCGCCGTATTCTTCTTGAGCGATATCTTCGCCTGGGCCTTCATGATCCGGTCGAGCCGGTCTGCCGCTGTCTCCGCCGGGACCGGCGATGCCAGGTCATAGGCCGCCGTCCCTTCTTCCGGGGAATAGGTGAACACGCCGAGGTGCTCGAATTCGACTTCCTTGATAAACGAAAGCAGCCGTTTGATTGCCGCTTCGGTCTCGCCGGGAAAGCCGACAATGAGCGACGTGCGAAGCGCGATCCCGGGCACCCGCTTTCTGAGCTGCTCGATGGTCTTCCGAATATCGTTCGATGTCCCGCGCCGGTTCATGGCAACAAGCACCTTGTCGTCAAAGTGCTGGATCGGGATGTCGAGGTACTTGCAGATCTTGTCCTCTTCGGCCATGACCGTCATCAGCGCAGCGCTGATCCTGCCGGGATACGCGTACATCAGGCGCACCCACGCGATCCCGTTGATTCGCGTCAGCGCTTTCAGGAGCACCGGGAGATCCGCCTCACCGTCCCGATAGGCGGTGGAATCCTGGGCCAGGAGGACCAGTTCCTTCGCACCCTCGTCTGCAAGCCTGCGCGCCTCGTCCAGAATGGACTCGTACGGCCGGCTGGTGAAATTCCCGCGGATGAGAGGAATGGCGCAGTAGGAACAGCGGTTGCTGCATCCCTCGGCGATCTTGAGATACCGGTAGTGGGCCGGCGTGGTGCTGATGCGGGGAAAGCCGTACACCATCGTCGGCCCGGCTATTTTCACCAGGCGCTCCCTGCCCGAGAGCGCCTGTTCGCAGATCTCGCTGATCCGGCCGATCTCTCCCGTGCCGATCACCATGTCGGCTTCGGGAAGCTCTTCCAGCAGATCTTCTTTGTACCGCTGTGCAAGACAACCCGCAATGATGACCTTTGAACATTTCCCTTGCTTCTTCATCCCCGCGGCCTCGAGGATCGCTGAAATGGATTCCTCCTTGGCTGATTCAATGAACCCGCAGGTGTTCACCACGATAACGTCCGCTTCGGCCTGCTCGGACGTTATTTCGTAACCCGACCCGGCGAGCAGGCCTAGCATCTGCTCGGCATCCACCTGGTTTTTGGGACAGCCGAGGCTGACCATTCCTATTTTATACGGTTTCTTTTTCACGGATATGAAGATACAAGCACGCGCAGACGAACTCAGACAGAAGCGATTACTGCGGTGATGATACTATACCACTTGACACAGGCGCGGACAATGGAAAAACTAAAACCCGCCGCTTGAGGCCAGAAAGTCCGCCATTTTTTCACTCCGCTACAAAAGCGTCCGGTCCATCTCGAATGCGTTCGGGATGAGTTCCACTTCTTCCTGTTCCGCCGCGGTAGTAATGGCCACCACATCGAACCTGCACGGGACTTGATGGAGCTTTTTATATTTGATGTACGCGAGCGCCGCCTTGACCATCCGCTGCTGCTTCCGGGGAGTGACCGCAAGCTCCGGCGCTCCGAAGGCGTCGCCCGATCTCGTTTTCACCTCGACGAACACCACGTCGCCGTCATGCAGGGCGATCAGGTCGATCTCACCGCTACGCGTGCTGTAGTTCCGCTCCAGGATCCGATATCCCTGTTTGGTCAGAAACCGCGCGGCCAGGTCCTCACCTTCCCTGCCGAGCAGTTTTTTAAGCAGACTCAACGGGCTCTCCTTTAGAGCATCTGGGAAATGGGATTGAATGTTTTGCGATGGGCATCACACGGGCCGTGCTCGCGCAGAAGCGAGAGGTGCTCCTCAGTTCCGTAGCCCTTATGTTTTTGAAAATTATAGCAGGGATATTTTATATGGAGTTCCTGCATGATGCGGTCCCGGGTCACCTTGGCAAGAATGGACGCTGCTGCGATGGAGTGGCTGCGGAAGTCGCCCTTAATGAGCGACTTTTGCGGGAGCGGAATGCGCGGAAGGAAGATCGCGTCAAGGAGCAGGTAATCAGGTTGCGGGTTGAGTGTCTGGAGCGCCCGCTCCATGGCAATGATGGTCGCCTGAAGGATGTTCACCAGGTCGATGGTCCGCTCGTCGGCAATGCCGACACCGTAGCAGACCGCCTGGTCCCGTATCACCTCGAAAAGCCTCTCCCGCTCCTCTTCAGGGACCTGTTTGGAATCAGTGAGCCCCGGGATCAGCAGGCCGACGGGCAATACAACCGCAGCGGCCACTACCGGACCGGCAAGCGGCCCCCTGCCTGCCTCATCCAGTCCGGCGATACACCGGTAACCGTCCTTATGCGAACTTCGCTCGAAATACAGGGGGTCGCACTCCAGCTCGTCGCCGAACAGATCAGCGGTGCGATCTGGATGTGCTTCACGCGTGCGTGACCGGCCATGAGGCATAGGACCTCACTAAGGAAGAAATTCCAAATTACAAATCCCAAATCACAAACAATTTCCAATGATCAAACAGTTGGAATTTGGTGCTTGCTGTTTGGGATTTATCTGGAGCCTGGTGCTTGAGCTTTGGAGTTTGACGGCTTACTTCTGTTCTGCTATGTCCGGCTGCGTTGCGCCTGCCACGGCAGCATAGACGCGCTCTTTCTCTTTGATCCGGGCGGCCTTGCCGCGCAGCTCTCTCAGGAAGTACAGCTTGGCCCGTCGGACCTTGCCCTGCTTGGCGATCTCGATCTTGTCGATCATGGGGGAGTGGGTCGGAAAGAGCCTTTCGACGCCGACGCCGTAGGACAACTTCCGGACCCGGATGAGCTCTCGCGCGCCCGCGCCCTGGCGGCCGATCACTACTCCCTCGTAGACCTGGATCCTTTCCTTATCGCCTTCCACGACCTTCGCGTGCACGCGGATGGTATCACCCACGCGGAAGTTCGGGATCACTTCCTTCAACTGCGCCTTTTCCAACGACTGTATGATGTTCATGGTAAACCTCCTGGTACTGATATATTCCAAATTTCAAATTCCAAATCACAAATACTATCCAATTACCAAAATTACAATGACCAATGTTTGGAACCTGGTGCTTGGTTATTAGTGCTTATTTGTTATTTGATGCTTGATTATTGGTGCTTTATTCCAACTCCCTCTTCAACTCTGCCAGTATCTCCCGGTCCTCATCGGTCAGATCCGCAGTCTCAAGGAGGTCCGGTCTTTTTTTGAGAGTCGCCTTGAGCGCCTCGCGCCGGCGCCATCTATCGATGTCCGCATGGTTGCCCGAGAGAAGCACGTCAGGGACCTTCCTGCCCAGAAACTCTGCGGGCCGCGTATAGTGCGGATGGTCAAGCAGCCCGTCGCCGAAGGAATCCCGGTAAGCCGATTCTTCGTCTCCCAGAACGCCGGGCAGGAGCCGTGCGGCCGCGTCGATCACCACAAGAGCCGCGAGTTCCCCGCCGGTGAGCACATAGTCGCCGATCGAAAGTTCTTCGTCAACGAGTGCATCGATCACGCGCTCATCGATGGCCTCGTAGTGTCCGCAGAGAAGGATCATCCTGCGCGTTTCCCCGGAAAGCCCTTCCGCCCGTCGTTGGTCGAAAAGCCTGCCTTGCGGCGAGAGCAAGATTGTCAGAAACGGTTCACCGGGATGCTCGGCTTTAACCGCCTCAATGGCCTTGAAGATCGGCGCGGGCTTGAGCACCATGCCCGCGCCCCCGCCATACGGGCTGTCATCAGCGGTCTTGTGCTTGTCTTCCGTATAGTCCCGGATGTTCCGGACCGTGATGTTCAGGAGCCCTTTTTCCCTTCCGCGCTTGAGAATGCTCTCGTTCAGCGGACCCACAAGCATTCCGGGGAACAGGGTGAGCACCTCAAAGTTCAGTCTTCGCATAAGAAACAGGACCGTTATATCCCTTTATTCCATCAGGCCGTCCATCAGATGGATGATCATCTGTTTTGCCTTCCGGTCGATCTGCTTGATCACTTCCTTCGTCGCAGGCAGATACACTTCCTTCGAACCGCGTTTCATCACATACACGTCGTTGCTTCCCGTTTCGAAGATGTCCACGATGGTACCGAGCTTCTCGCCGCTCTCGGAAAGGACTTCCATGCCGATGAGCTCATACCAGTAATACTGCCCTTCGGGCAACGAGACCGTGTCTTCCTCGGGAATTTTGACGAGCCACCCGTTCAGCGCCTTGGCCTTCTCCGGAGAATCGTACCCGTCAAAAAGAAGGAGAGGCACCTCGCCGGCATACCGGACGGACTTCACATTGCAAACGATCTCTTTGCCTTCCGGTGAGACCAAATACACCCGGACCAGGTCCTTGAAGCGCCCCGGGAAGTCCGTCATGAGCCCGATCTTCATCTCGCCCTTGACGCCGAATGGTTTCACCGCTTTGCCGATCGTGATGAGCATGAGCTTGTGATCGCAGGTCCGGAATTACGACTGCACGGTCAGCAATTTCACTCCGCACAGAGCCTGCCCTCGAATGTTTCTATCGGGGGCACTCCGAACTTAACCTATTTCGCTGCCTCTGCGAACTGCTTCATGATCCCAACCTTGGAGAGCAGGGTCCGCGCCGTATCGGAGGGAACTGCGCCTTTCTTGAGCCAGTCCAATGCCTTGATCTGGTCAACCTTGATCTCCGCCGGCTTCTTGAGCGGGTCGTAGATACCGACCATCTCGATAAAGCGACCGTCTCTCGGCGACCGGGAATCCGCCACCACGAGCCGGTAGTAAGGCTTCTTGTGGGTTCCCATTCTCTTTAGTCTGATCTTTACAGCCATGTGTTCACCTCTTTCATTAAATACAATCTCCAAATTTGAATTACTAAACTCTAAACAATTTTAAATTTGAATGTTCAAAACTGTTTGGATCTTTCCCGTGAGGTTTTAAATTTATTTCGTATTTCGATACTAGAGTTTCGTGCTTGATCTACCTGAATCCTCCGAGCATCTTGCCGATATTACCCATTTTTCCCATTTTGCCGCCCGACATTGATTTTATCATCTTGCGCATCTCGGCGAACTGCTTTAGGAGCCGGTTCACATCTTGTACCTGGGTACCGCTGCCCTTGGCGATGCGGGACCTGCGGCTGCCGTTGATGAGCAGATAGTCTGACCGTTCTTTGGGAGTCATGGAGCTGATGATCGCGTCAACCTTCGCCAGCTCCTTTTCATTCACCTGCGCATCGGGGAGCTTCATCTTGCCCATTCCCGGGATCATTCCCATGATCTGCTCAAGACCGCCGAGTTTTTTCACCTGTTTCAACTGGTTCCGGAAATCATCCAGGTCGAAGGAGTTCTTCTTGAGCTTCTTCGCAATCTTGAGTGCCTCTTCCCGGTCAACACCCTCCTGCGCCTTCTCGATGAGCGACATAACATCGCCCATGCCGAGGATGCGTGAGGCCATGCGGTCCGGATGGAACGGCTCGAGGGCATCGAGTTTTTCGCCCATTCCCACGAACTTGAGCGGCTTGCCGGTCACAGCCCTTACTGAGAGCGCCGCGCCTCCGCGCGCATCGCCATCGAGCTTGGTCAAGACCACACCGTCAAACCCCAGGTCGGCATTGAACTTCGAAGCGATATTCACGGCTTCCTGGCCGGTCATCGCATCGGCCACGAACAGCACTTCGCTCGGTTTGACCGCAGCCTTGATCTGCCGGAGCTGATCCATCAGCGGCTCGTCTATCTGGAGCCTGCCTGCTGTATCAAGGATCACTACCTCGTACAGAGATGAAGCGGCCTGCTTGACCGCCGCGCGGCAAATGACAACAGGGTCCTGCTCTTCCGACAGAAAGGCATCCACCCCCACCTGCTTCGCAAGGGTAATGAGCTGCTGGACAGCCGCCGGCCTCTGTGTATCCGCCGGGACAAGAAGGACTCTTCGGCCATCCTTTTTGAAATTCTTCGCCAGCTTGCCGGCCGTGGTCGTCTTGCCGGAGCCCTGCAAGCCAACCATCATTATGACGGTCGGCGGGTTCGGCGACAGATAAAGCTTTGCCTGCGTCCCGCCCAGGAGCGCCACGAGCTCCTCGTGGACGATCTTGACAACCTGCTGGCCCGGGGTAAGGCTTGAGAGTATCTCCTGCCCAACTGCCCGTTCCTGGACCTTGCCGATGAACTCCTTCACAACCTTGAAGTTTACATCAGCTTCAAGGAGCGCAAGACGAACTTCGCGCAGGGCCTCTTTAACGTCATCTTCCTTGAGAACCCCTCTGCCGCGGAGCTTCTTGAAAACAGATTCTAATTTACCACTTAAGGAATCAAACATACAATAGACCCGCCTGACAAAGAATTGTAAATATATAAGATAAGTCCATTATTGTCAAGGGTTTTCTCTTGGTAAATGCCAGTCGCATGTAAACAATGTGATTTCCTGTCATTAAACAGATACGACACGACCAGCACAAAAGCAGGAATTTATATTGACTATGTCTAAAGCTGCAATTATAATATATTCTATTCAATCGTTGTTGGAATTGCATTTCCCCTTCCAGAAGGCAAAGCTACAGAAATGATTGAAAAATCTGTCGCATCAGCGAAAGGAGAAAAACATGTTGCTTAAACGACTAATGAACATCGGCAGCTCAACGGTCATGGTTTTCGGTCTGGTCATGACCTTTGGTCAGGCTGTCGCGCAGGAAAAGGCCGCCGCACCGGCAGCTCCGCAGGCAAAGCCCACGATCGCCAAACTCTGCACAAACTGCCATCAGGCAGAGCCCGGCAATCTTCGGGGGAACTTCGATGGAGTGGCATACCAGTCCGAATCCATCCAGATCAAGATCGATGACACGGCCGAGATACTCAAGTTCGATCCAAAAACCTTGCAGGTAAAAAACATGCAGCTGGACCCGAACAATCCATCCGAGCCCTTACGCGCGATCAAGAAGGGCAAAGAGGTCCGCGTAGAATACACTGAGAAGAACGGTAAAAAATTCGCCACCCTGGTCTCCGAAAAAGTGGCCATAAAGGTTAGGCCAGAGATGCTCATGAGTACTGCCGATGTGGAGAAACTTGTAGCACAGGGCCAGGAGAAAGGCAAATACCTGCTCATTGATGCACGGCCGGCACCCCGCTTCATGGAAGGCGCGATACCCACAGCCATCAACATCCCCTTTGTTGCCTTCGACAAGATGGTGGACAAGCTCCCGAAGGATAAGAGCATGCTCATCATCTACTACTGCGGGGGTGTGACCTGAGCTATGAGCCCTAACTCCGCCGGTCGGGCGGAAAAGATTGGATACACCAATGTGAAAGTGTACCATGAAGGACTCCCGGTATGGTCCAAAAAGAATTTCGTCGTACTCTCAGCCCAATCCCTGAAAGAAGCATATATGGATAAGGACATCCCAACCGTACTCGTAGACGTCCGTCCTTTTGCCGTTGCTCAGAAAGGATTCATTAAGGGCGCGGTCACGCTGCCAGCATCAGACATAGCAGCGAACATAGCGAAGTTCCCGCCCAAGGACAAAAAACCGCCGATCATCGTTGTTGACGATAAAGGCGGCAGTGAAGCAGCGAACTCGGCAAAGTCCCTCATTGCGGCAGGCTATACCGGCGTAGCAATCCTGACAGGCGGCATAGACGCATGGCAGGCGGCCAAATATCCCGTTGAAACCGGCAACTTAGCCACCACTATCGCATACGTTCCCAAACCCAGACCCGGTGAGATCGCCATTGAGGACTTTAAGAAGATTGCCTCAAGCACTTCAGCAAACACGCTCATTATTGACGTACGCAGCCGTGAGGATGCGAGTTTAGGCATGGTAAAGGGCGCCAAGGTCATCCCGGACATGGAGATCCTTGACCGCATGGCAGAGATCCCTAAGGACAGGCAGATCATCGCGTATTGCAACACCGGCATACAGGCTGAGATGACCTATCACAAGTTGAAGGAAAAGGGCTACAACATAAAGTTCCTGAACGCCAAGGTCACGTTCGACAACCAGGGAAACTACACGATAGAAAAACTGTAACACGATTGATGAGGCACTTTACTGACCCCGGATGGCGAAAGCCTCTGGGGTCTTTTTTTTACACAAACAGACGTGTAACCAAGAACGACGGTTAAAAGTGAAGCGGGAAGACGAGCGTTGATTTCATGATCAGCTGCCTCCTCTTCAACCGGCACGGTTCAGGGAGCGGACTTTCTCACCAATTCGATGATGGTCAATTCAGGCGGCGCGAGAAAACGTATGGGCGGTCCCCAGGTTCCGGTCCCGCGGCTTACGTGCAGGAGCGATCCTTTACCCAGATCGTAGTTTCCCGCGTTCAGCGGAAAGGTAAGGCGCGTCAGCAGGGTGAAAGGGAATATCTGCCCCTTATGCGTGTGTCCGGAGAGCTGGAGGTCAAAGAGACCGATGGTGTTCGGATCAATGCGCGGCTGGTGTTTTAGATAAAGGATGAACTTGTCCCTCGAAAGCCCGCTCAGCAGTTTTTTCTCTGATGATGGATGTCCCAGGTTCAGTTGTAAAGCGGTCCGGTCATCAATGCCGACGATCGTGATGGGACCGTCCGCGGCGACCTCATCGCGCAGCATGGTGAGCCCCGCTTCGCGTATGAACGCGAGTGACTTTTCAGGTCCTGCATAATACTCATGGTTCCCCATGATAGCGTACTTTCCGTACGTTGCCGGTATTTCACGAAGCATATCGGCGAGACCGGGCAACTGGTTTATCTGGGCATCCACCAGGTCGCCGGTCACGATGAAATAATCGGGCTTTGCGTCCTGGACCGCGTTGATCATCGGGCCGAACCGCTCGCGCCGGTTGATCAGGCCGAGGTGCACATCGGACATCTGCACGATCGCAAGCCTGTCGATGCCCGCGGGGAGCTTCGCGGTCTCGATGACAAGCCGTTCTGTACGGATGTTTTTCGCCTCACCATAACCGTATGCACAGATCACCAGCGCCAGGCCAAGGCTGATGAAAAACGAGGTCTTCACCGGGACGAGGTACGGGGAAATATCGTGCCGCGTGATCCACCCGGCGGTACGGGTGATGAGGGTGACGCCGTCGAAGAGGAGGGAACCGCAGAAAAAAAGGAACAGCGCCGCCATCCAGAAATATGCGACATACGACAGCATTCGCGCCGGCAGATCATACCCATGGGATTCGAGCGTTCGGGCCAGAAAAATCGCGAAGACCATGAGCAGCATGAACAATGCAAGCGCAGCTCCGACAATCGAACCGAACGCAAAGACGCTCCTGGCCTTGAGGAAGGCGTACACATGCACGCCTCCGTAGATAGTAAAGATCGTAAGAATGAAGAGGATCATCTGCCGAAATTCACTCCCATGCCCTCGGCCATCTTCACCAGCTCGCCCTCGGGGTCGACCAGCTTGAGGTTACTGATCGCGCTCTCAAGCGGAACCGATGTGATGACGGGCGGCTGGAACGAAACCATCTCCCCGAACTTCTTTTGGGCGATGAGGTCCACTGCGTACGACCCATACCGGGTGGCAAGCAGCCGGTCAAAAGGGCAAGGGCTCCCGCCCCGCTGTACATGACCGAGCACAGTCACCCGCGTCTCAAAACTGGTCCGCCTGCTCACTTCATTCGCGACGATCTCGGCCATGCCGCCAAGCCTGAGTACATATCCATCAGCCGCCTTCTCGCGGACCGCCATTTCACCACCGGCGGGCTTGGCGCCCTCGGCCACAACCACTATGCTCGATTTGCTTCCAGCCTTTTTCCTCTCTAGCAGTTTTTCCACGACCTTGTCCATGCTGAACGGTATCTCGGGGATAAGGATAACATCGGCGCTGCCTGAAATGCCCGCCTCGAGAGCGATCCATCCTGCGTACCGTCCCATCACCTCGAGCATAATCACCCGCTGGTGGCTCTCTGCCGTGGTGTGAAGCTTGTCAAGCGCTTCGGTCGCGGTATCCACCGCGGTCTGGAAGCCGAAGGTCACGTAGGTGGCCAAAAGATCATTGTCTATGGTCTTGGGAACGCCGATCACGGGAACGCCGAGTTTGTGTATCCCTTCGCCTATCTTAAGCGATCCGTCGCCGCCGATGACAACGAGCACATCAAGCCCCAACTCCGTGATATTGTCCAGCACCTCCGGCGACATGTCCTCCACGATCTCCCTGCCGCCGATGATGGTCTTATGGGCAAAAGGGTTGCCTCGATTCGTGGTGCCGAGAATGGTGCCGCCGTCAGATAGGATCCCCCGCGTGTTCCAAGACGTGAGCTGGCGTGTTTTTGTCGGCGTCATCAGCCCCTCGAACCCGTCAATGATGCCCGTAATCTGCCAACCATACTTGAAGATGGCAGTCTTCGTTACCGCGCGGATGACCGCATTGAGGCCTGGGGCATCACCGCCGCCCGACAAAACACCGATTCGCATAGAAACCTCCGAAGAAAAGATACGAGCAGAGTACAAAGTACAGAGTTCAGGGTTGCATTCCTGGTCCCGGGCCCCTGGCCTCCGGACCCACATGTTATATTCCCAGCAACGTTGCCCCAACCTCGCACGCGATTTTTACCACATCCTGACGTGGAATCCCTGCGTGCTCAAAATAGGACAATTCGGCATCATATTTTTTTCCGTACTCCGGGTCAGGGAGCACGCAGTCTGTGCCAATGGCGAGGGGAACGCTGATACCATGAGCATACAGTATCATCTCGAGATGAGAACGGATCAGGCCGTCAACAAAATCCCTTGTTTCTTTTGATACGGTACCTGATACGGCGGCGCGCTTAAGCGCTCCGACCGTTGGCACCCAGAAGGTGGATTTTTTTTCCATTACCTCAAGCGCCCTCTTGGACATGAAGAACCCATGCTCAATAGAGCGCACTCCCGCTTCTGCAGCGTTAATGATGGCGTGTTCCCCGTTCGCGTGCGCCATGACGCCGAGGCCGCAGCTTGCGGCAGCATGCACGATGAACAGGAGCTCCTCCCTATTGAAGCCTCCCGCCGTCACCTTGCCGGGCTCTTTGAGGCTCACCATGCCGGACGCCATAACTTTTATTATACCAGCACCGCATTGCTTGAGCTTGAGAATTTCGGATTGAATCTCGTCCCTGGTCTCTACAGGATTCCCGAAGATCGACCCATAACCGCCCTTTTTATAGAGCGCCCATCCCGCGGAAACAACGACAGGAGCGGCTGGCCGTTCAACTGTATTGTCGATGAGAGGCCTTACGCATTTTTTCGTACCCGCGTCCCGCACCGCCATGATGCCGGCATCAACGATGGTATCCAGACACTGTCTATCCTTGAGATGCACATGCGCGTCGACAAATCCAGCACCGCGTCTTGCGTCCCCGCGATATCTGTCCGATAGTGGATCAGGATGTCCCCTCTGTTCTTTCACGGGCGGTATTGTTCGTACAAGGTATCCGGAATGAGTTTCAATTCACGGGTGAAGCGGTCGTTCATCGATTTGTACTGGTTGAATTCCGCGATCAGCTCATTCTTTTTCTTCTCGTCCTGGATCGGTTCAAGATCCATGTATTTACCTATGGAAAACAATGTGTCCTGATCGATAAAATACATTCCCGAGATATAATCGATCAGATTGGTTTTCGTGTGTTTGAGAGGATATTTATGTATATTTCTGAAAGAAGGGTCCGCATCCAGTCCCGACCCCACCCAGGAAACAGTTGATGGGACTTCTATATGATAATTCTTTTTTAGAAACGCCAGCAGGGACGGCGTAATGTCCAATTGTGATGAGATCGACTCGATATGAGCTGTGCGCTTGAGCAATGGTGAGAATATGATCAGCGGAACATGGAACCGATCGATCTTGGTGGACATCTCGATCTCGGGCAGGCGATGATCTCCGGTAATGATGAATATCGTGTTGCCATAGGCCGGAAGCTTGGCATACTGTTCAAAAAAGTACCGCAACGCATCATCAGTATACATGATGGCGGAATATATCTTTTCGTACGTGCGATGGCGTTCCTTGTGGGCCGCATCAAAACCCAACCGGTCCATCCGCTCCTCAAAGAGCTTTATATATTTCCCCTGATCAGGTATGGAATAGGACGTATGCATGCTCATGGTTTGGACGAATGAAATATACGGTTGCCGTGAATCGCGGCGGTCCGTTTCCAGTGCTTTTCTCATCACTTCCCTGTCGGGATAACCCCAGCTTGTACCGGGGCTCTTCTCATACGTTTTGTCATAGTCATTTATTCCGACAAGGACATCCACGCCCTGCCGTTGAAGAAACAATCGTTCGTTATCAAAATCCGGATCACTGCCAATATAAAATTTGAGGCGATATCCGCTGTGTTTCAGGATGCTCATGAAAGAAAGATGCCTGGGCATCCGTTTACCCAGTTCATTAAAACCCTGCTCTGCGAAGGGCAGCGAAGCCAAAATGGACGGAAGGGCCGCAAAGGTTCGCCCCTGTGATGCAAGGAAATTCCCCCAGTACAGACTTTTTCCGGCCAGCTCATCAAGAAACGGCGTAAAGCTTCCCAGATAGGCATTGGGCCCGCTGAAGGCCTTGCCCAAACCTTCCACCAGAATAAACACCAGGTTGGGCGGCCTGGTGGAATCAACGTTAAAGAAGTCGCCCAGCACGTCGCGGGTTTCATCCGTCCTCAAAAAGGGATATTCGGGGTTGACGTATTTGAATCCCGTCACGTTATCGGACCGCTTCTTAGGTCCGCCGGCAGTTGCGGTGCCAACGCTCCCGGACGCGGTACGAGAGAAATAGGCGCGGGAATCTTCCGCAAAATACATCACTTTGTTCAAGGCCAGATGATAAGACAATTCCGATGCAAATGATGCTCTCGGGGGTAACCCGGATACCGTGAAGGCCAGTACGGTGCCCGCGACCAAGAGGATTAATGCATATGCCGGTTGCATCGATTTGCGGGAGGATAAGACCTTGAGCGAGGCCCAGAATACGGCCAGGGGTACGATAAAGAGAGCTATTGAAATTGCATCAAGCGTGATGCCGCCTCTGACCGTCTCATTAATTTCTTTTAGGGAATAGCCGAAGAGGTCCGCGCCCAGGGGAACCAGCGCCGTGGCAAAGTATTTAACGAGCGCCGCGTAAAGGAGTATGAGAATCGATCCCCCGATGCCGTAGATCCGGTAGCGGGATTTCATTGTTCCCGTGCCGAGGTAGACCAGGAGAAAGGGAACAAAAAGGAACGGAACTATCTTGAGAAACGATAAGCTGTCGTACAGGAACGCCTTTACAATGACGGTCCGGATATCCGGCGGAATATTAGTGGCCCGGGATATGGCAAGGATTTCCATGATCCGCATTGCAATAAACGCGCTCAACAACGCCAGGGAAAAGCTTACAAACAGAACAGCGCAGTTTTTCAAGGTATCAAGAAAGGAATGTTCCGGTTCCGGCTGGATTGCATTGTTCATGCTCAGGGCTCTTTCTTACCCAAGGTGAGATTGTCTCTGCGATGTTTTTCTGGCTTCGTTCGCCGGATCTCAATCGGTCTTCATTCCGTATCTCGCTTACATGCTTTCCGCTGGTCAACGCCTGTGCAGCGCGCCCATTACCAGCGCCTCAACACCTTGACCCCGAAACTTTTCGCAACGAAGCTTTGCTCCACAACGGTCTTTTCGTCGTCATAACCGGCTGTAACCACTATGCCCCACCGGGCATAAAAATACTTCTGGAGAGCCGCACCATACCACTGGCCCCGCGTTGATTCAACGCTCGTGGATCCCAGCGGGAATTCACCGCCCTCGCTGAATCCTCCGTTGATTTCAACGTAATCGTCCGCGGTTCCGGAAAAGTAATAGCGGGCGAGGGCGCGGTTGGATATGCCCAGTTTGGCAGGTGATGGAACAAAGAGGGTCCGCCATCGGAGATACCAGTTGCCGATGTATTTTCCGAGACCGATGCCGTACATGTCGACCGTACTTGACGTGAAGTCCATGTGGTCGTAGCTGCCGGAAAGCTCCCATCCCTTCCCTACCCCCTGAAAAATTTCTGCACGATAGTAATCACGGGAGTAGAGCGTGGCATCCGGGGAATACTGATAGCGCACATTGGCATACGCCCGCTGCCAGAGATCCACATACGCATCAAGTGCAAGGGCATAATCGGTGGAATCGAACCGCCGGGAACGGAGATATTCGAAAGCGAGTGAGCCGCGCTCCCAGTAACGTCGAAGGGCGGCTGTGTAAAACTGCCAATCGCTGCGATCCGTAGAAAATTTACTGACATCATATGCAAGGCTCGCCTGCCACGTGAACGCCTCGGGCACCACTGACTCCTGCGCCAGTCTGCGCGGCTGAAGAGAAGCAAGATACTCATTAATCTCGGTGTTCGGCGCGCCATGTTCGCGGGCCGCTTCGAAGTCAATATTGGCTTCCTCGAGGTCGCCCGCTGACCGATAGGCTTTTGCGCGTGCGATATAAGCCTGGGGGTCATTGGGTTCCGCGGCTATCCATTTTCCGTAGGCATTTACGGCGTCTCTGGGCCGGTCGCTCCAGAGATACACATCCCCCAGGGCCGACCAGGCATCACCATAGCCCGGTGACCGCCTCGTTACCGCGGTGAGATCCGCCTCGGCCTCCTTCCAGCGGTCCTCCCACGCATAGAGCCGCCCCCGCGCGAGAAGCAGATCGGAATTATTCGGCCGCGTTGCCAGCAGTTCAGTGTAAATCTGGATTGCTTCCTCACGATGTTTCGAGAAAGAGAGCGCCCTCGCAAGCTTGAACTGAGCATCATACGATTGGGGATTCGTCTTCACCTCCGCACGATAGTACTGTGCGGCAGCATCATAATCACCCCTTGACATCGCCATGTCGCCATCCGCTATCACAGCGACAAGACCCAACGCAAGAAGAATCATCATTCCCGTAACCCTTCCTCTTTATAAGGCAACTGGTATTTTCCTTACCCCGTTTCCGGCGTGTCAGCACAGAAAATCATGCTTGGTGTCTTCATTGAGGAGTACCATGAGCATTGGTCGGCATGTGTTCTTCATGCCCTTTTTTATGGACTAACTCCCACTTTCTCCTCCCGAGCAGGTACTGGATAAGAGCTTCGAACCTCCAAAATGAATTGATCTGTCGATAGCCGAAATTTTCAAGCACTCCGTAGAGGAGAAGCTTGAACAAGTGGCTCCACTTCGGATACCGCTTAAATGTCAATTCTTCGAGAAAGATGCTGGCTGTCGAAAGAAACACTCCGTAGAATATCGCCAGCGCCAGAAAAAGCAGGAGGAAGTCAAAGCTCAGGATCCCGAGAAAATAGGAAATAATGACAAAAGGATATCCGAGGACTTCGATCACCGGACCCAGGATCTCGAAAAGAATATAATAGGGCAGAACAAGCACGCCGATTTTTCCGAATCGGGGATTGAGTGTCATCTCTCTATTTTGGAAAATAGTCTGGATCAGGCCAAGGTGCCATCTCCTCCGCTGCCTGCCGAGCATCTTAAAATTATCCGGCGCCTCAGTCCAGCAGATAGGATCGGATACAAATCGTATCCGGTATGGTTTTTTCTTTTTCAACATATGGCGGTGAAGCCGGACGATCATGTCCATGTCTTCCGCCAAGTTTCCCACCATGAATCCTCCAGCCTCCACCACACTGGCTTTTTGGAAGAGCGAAAATGTCCCGGAAAGAATAAGCAGCGAGCGCAGACTGTCCCATCCCACCCTCCCGAAGAGAAACCCCCGGATGTACTCAACGATCTGAAACAGGAGGAGCGTGTTGTCAGGGAGATCGATTTCCTCAATGGTTATCCCGTCGGTAAGCCGGAGACCGTTGATAATGCGCACGACCCCGCCGCTCGCGATCACCGGAACGTTGCTGTCAATGAGGGGGGTCATGACCCGTATGAGCGCGTCTTTTTCCAGCAGCGAATCCGCATCGAGTGAGCAAAAATAAGGCGACCGTGAAACATTTATGCCGCAATTCAGCGCATCGGCCTTGCCGCCTTGCTCCTTGTCGATCACGAGAAGATTCGGTGTTTCCAGACTATAGTAAAAACCCTTGACGGGTTTCGTCTTGAGAAACGTCCGGTAGACGCGATCGACCTTTTTAAGACCAAGCTCGTCGATCACTTTTTGCAACGTCCCATCTGTCGACCCGTCGTTGATAATGATCACTTCGAAAAAAGGGTATTCAGTGGCAAGTGCGGATCGGATGCTCCGGAGGACGACCTTTTCCTCATTATGCATGGCAATCAGGATCGTGACGGGCGGGGTCTCCGAAGAGAGGGTAAATTCTTTGTAGGGGGAATATTTAATGCGGCGAAGATGCCTGAAAACCACAAAAAGGGCAAGGGCCAGAAGTACCGAATAAACCGTATTCAAGACTCCAAAGTAAATCCCGACGCAGTAATTGAATCCGATAACCGTTATGATGAGTAATTTTTTCATGCGATAGATCCCGTTTTTATCATACTGCGGATGAGATCTTTTTCCGTTTCGTCGCCATCCTGTGCCAGAAATTCAGAGAGCGGTGTTGAAAATCCGAGGGAATGCATGATCTCAAGCACCTGGCGTGATTTTTTTTGGAGCCCCCCGTCGCTTGCGGTGAGGTTTTTGATGAGTTGGCCCGAGAAATTCGTCCTCTCTATCTCCTCGCATATGCTGTCTTTCGCATACCGATCGGTACCCGCGAGTACCTCAAGAAAAATGTCGAGGGACCGTTCACCGAGGGCAGTGAACGCCTGCACTGCTTCATTTCGAACCCGCCAGTTCTCGTCGAAAATAAGCTTTCCGACCGGGGCCAGGGCCGCTTCATTCCCCAACGCCCTGATCGACCGTATTGCCTGAAGCCTGACAAACCATACCGGATCCCGGAGCAGGGCAAGGATCAACTCCGGCAGATTGTGGGGCATATGTATATTTTCTGCCCTGCCCAGAACCTTGAGCGCCTTGCTCCTCACCTCGACATTCGCGCTCGAAAGATGCTCGATGGCCAGACGGACCGATCGCGGGTCGGCCGGTAGCCGGGAGAGTATATCCAGTATGCATGACATTACCCAGAGATTATCCCGTCCCGCCTTTTGCTCGACCAGCAGGGGGATCGCATCGGCGCCAAATGCCTGCAGAGCCATGCCCATTGCCTTGCGGGTCACGATCGACCGGTCCAGGATGACAGGCAATCGCTCGACGATGGCCTTCAATGCCGTTTGTCCTCCTATTCTACTCAGCGACCGAACGACAACGGAAACGATCTCCGGATTCTTTTCATCCAGCAGGGCAACGAGTTTCGGAACTGATGCATCGCTGTTCATCCTGCCGAGCCTATCAACGCTCAGCGCGCGCACCTGAACATTTCTGTTTTTGAGCTGCTTTTCGTAAAATGAAATGTAGCCGAGCGTGGATATTAGTTTTATTACCTCATCCCGATATTGTTCTTCGTTGGTCATGGTCAGAAGAACATCCTCGATCGCCTGCCATGTGTCTGAATTCGGGGGAGCGAGGAGCTCACTCTGCGTTCTCATCATGGTTCCGGATTCGAGCGACTCGCGGATTTTTTTATCGAAGATCTTTTTTAAATGGTCGAGCCTCCGGTATTTTCGCTCTTTGTATACCCGCCGGATGACGCTCGAAAGAAACAGTGCAACGATCAACAGCAGCAGAGCTGCTATCGTCACTATGATGATTGAAAATATGACCTTATTTTGCATTTCTCACATTGCATCCGGTGTGTGGAAAATCGGGTATTGACGCCCTGCGCCTGAGAAAAAATCATTTCAGCGCAGGCGCAATCATCCCGTTGTCTCTGAAACTGAAGTGGTCATTGTCGCCGATGATGATATGATCGAGCACCTGAATGCCGATCACCTCGCCTGCCTGGACCAGCCGCCTGGTGAGCAAAATGTCCTCCTGGCTTGGCTTGATATCGCCGCTCGGGTGGTTGTGGATGAAGATGACCGCGGCTGCGGATTCGCGGATTGCGGCCTTGAAGGTCTCACGGGGATGAACAAGGGAGGCGGAAAGGCTGCCCACTGAGATTTCTTCGGCCCTGATGATCTTGCTAAGCTTGTTTTTCGTGTCAAGCACCACACATTGGAAAATCTCTTTTTTCAAACCCTTCATGCGCGGTTGATAGTAAGCTGCCACATCGTGGCTGGAGCAGAAGGACGCGCCCGCGAGGCTCGGTTTCTGATACCGTCTCCCGATCTCGATGGCAGCCTTGATCTCGGCTGCCTTGGCCTTCCCGATCCCGGGGACCTCGCAGATCTCGTTGATGCCGGCCTGCTCGATGCCCGTGAGATTTTCAAACTTGAGAAGCAGTTCCATGGCAAGGTCGAGGGCTGTCCTTCCCGCTCTGCCGTTCTTGATGATGATGGCGAGGAGCTGGGCGTCGGAGAGCGAGGCGGGGCCGTGGGCGATAAGCCGCTCGCGGGGCCGCTCGTCTTCGGGCCAATGCTTGACGCTCCGGTTATTTATCTCGGGCATGGGTACCTTCTTTTTCACCGGATATATTCCTTACTCTGCATCCTCTCCTGCGGACAGATCGTGAAAATACCCTCTGCGCGCTAAATTATAGAATGGACGCTAATAACTGTCAAATGAAAAAGGCGGCCACTGTTTAAACCGTGGCCGCCTTTTTTCTCAGAAAACAATGCCGGAATTACATCCTGACAAATGCATCCTTAGGTGCGTTGCAAACCGGGCAAGCCCAGTCATCCGGAAGGTCTTCAAACTTTTTGCCCTCTTTCGCATCATCATAAATGTAACCGCAAACCGTGCATCTCCACATAATAACCTCCTTAACGTATATTTTCCCTTTTGCGAGGCGCTTGCTCTGCTCGTTATGGCCTGCACTGAACCGGCGGATAGCCGCTAAATTTTGCGTGGTACTCTTTCGTCTTTTCTGCGAACTGTTTCCCGAAGTCAAAGCATTTTTTATCATCGTCCTGACTGGGCCGATAGAGGACCTCAACGCCCGGCTCAAAAACTTCAAGCCCGATCTTCTTGAAGGCCTCGTAAGCCTCCTTGACCGCCCCGCCGCCCCAGCCAAAGCTGCCGAACGCTGCGGCAAGCCTGTTCTTGGGACGGAGCCCACGGAGGTGGGTGAGAAACTCTGCGACGCTCGGGAACATGATATTATTGAGTGTCGGCGTGCCGACCAGCATTGCCCGTGACTCCCAGACCCTCTTGATCGCAACGCTCATCGGCGTTGAACGGAGCTTGATCACATCGACATCAACACCCGCTGCCTTGATGCCCTCCATGAGGGGGATGGTCATGTGTTCCGTACTGTGCCACATGGTATCGTAGACGATCACGACGCGGAGGTCCGCCTTATCATTCGCCATGTCGAGATACATCTGAAGGATCTTGTTCGGGTCCTTCCGCCAGATAATGCCGTGATCCGGAGCGATCATGTCGATCGCGAGACCGAGCTTCTGCACCTCGGCGATCTTGTTCTTGATAAGCGTTCCAAACGGCATCAGGATGTTCGCGTAATAATCACGCACAGCGTGCTCAAGGGCCGTGACCGAATACTGGTCGCAATAATCGTCATCAAACCGCGCTGATGAGGCCAGGTGCTGGCCGAAGGCGTCCTGGCTGATCAGGAGCTTGTCCTCCTGCACGTAGCTCATCATGGAATCGGGCCAGTGGAGCATCGGGGTCTCGAGGAAGGTGATCGTCTTCGTGCCGGTGTTGAGGGTATGGCCGGTCTTCACGATCTTGAAGGTCCACGCCGACGTATCATAGAACCGGTCGAGCCCCTTTTTCCCGCGCTCGGTGATGTAGATCGTGGCCTTTGGCGCGAGCTCCATGATCCGGTCAATGCTCGTCATGTGATCGTTCTCAATATGATTGATCACCACGTTCTCGATCTTAGCCGGGTCCACCAAACCCCGGATACTGTCGATCGTATACTCCCAGAAATCGTGCTTCACCGTGTCCACAAGCGTTATGTGCTTGTCGAGGATAAGATAGTTATTGTAAGACGTGCCATGGGGTGTAATATAGCCGTGAAAATCCCGCACTGCCCAGTCTATCGCCCCCACCCAGTGGATGCCGGGTTTTATCTCTACTGCTCCCATATGGACCTCCTCAGATATAGAACATCATGCAGGTTGGTAGTAAATCGCTCTCGGCAGGGGCTCAAGAAGTCTTCCTCTTCCTTTTACAGGTGGAACAATGTCCATAAAACTCGACATGATTTCCGAGAAGAGTAAAATCCTGCGCCAGTTTTGCCGGCAGATCGACGACGATCCCCTCGGGAACGTCCACGATCGTACCGCAGAGGACACAAATGAGATGGTGATGGCGGCTCGTGTCCGGGTCGTATCGCTTTCTTTTGGGATCAATGGTGAGTTCGCGCAGTGTGCCTGTCTTCGCGAGCGTATTGAGCGTATTATAGACTGTTGCGAACGACATGGACCGGTGCATTTTCGATACGGCCCGGTAGATGTCCTCCGCCGAGGGGTGAGATGTGTTCCCGTTGAGATAGTCCAGGATCGCGAGCCGTTGCGGGGTGCGCTTGAACTGAGGCACCGGCTCCCTTTTTTGTAACTGTTTTGTATTCATATTATTTAGAATTATTATAAATTAACAGGGGAGCGCTGTCAAGATATTTTCCAGCCCTCGTTTCTGCGCAATTACCGGCCTGTCGGTCCCACACGGCGGCCCCTTCCCTCCCATCCAAAAAAACAAAAAGGCAACCCGAAGGCTGCCTGTTGATGTCTGCCGCGAAATCAGGTTCGCGTTACTTCTGTCCGTGCTGTTCCGCTACCTGTATCCGAATCATCGCCCGCATGAGTTCGATGCGTGCCTTATCATAATCCTTCTGATCGAGCTTTTCGCTCAGCGCCTTCTCTGCACGCTCTTTTACAGCCCGTTCTTCAGTAAGGTCGATATCTGCCGCCCGGTCAGCGCCTTCTGCCAGAATGATGACCCGGTCCGCTCCTACCTCGGCATATCCCCAGTCAACTGCCAGACGGTGCCACTCTGTGCCTTCACGGTACGAAAGCATGCCGACCTTGAGCGTGGTCAGGAAGGGCGTGTGGCCCGGCAGTACACCGAACTCGCCTTCACTGCCCGGAGCTATCACTTCATCCACGCGTTCCGAACGGACCACCTGGCGGCTCGGCGCGACGATCTCAAGGAGCATTTTCCCTTTCTCAGCGACCATTTTCTTTTTCCAATCCTCGGCACTCACTATTTTTTAGGTGACGGTAAAGGCTGCGAAGCCCGTTTCGTCATTCGGTTATGGGGCGTTTGTTTACCACGTTACCGCCGTGCATCTACGATACGAGCCCTGTGCCCTGACGAACTTACCGCTTGTAACCAAGCTTCTCAGCCTTCTCGAACACTTCCTCGATGGGACCGACCATGTAGAATGCCTGCTCAGGTATATCATCCATCTTGCCGTCAACGATCTCCTTGAAGCCCTTGATGGTCTCCTTGAGCGGCACGTATTTGCCCGGTGTGCCCGTAAAGGCCTCTGCCACCTGGAAGGGCTGCGACAGGAAGCGCTGGATCTTTCTGGCCCTGGACACGGAGAGCTTGTCCTCGTCGGAGAGCTCGTCCATGCCGAGGATCGCAATGATGTCCTGGAGTTCTTTATACCGCTGCAGAACGAGCTGCACCCGTTGAGCGACGGAGTAATGCTCCTCTCCGACCACGTGGGGATCCATGATGCGGGACGTTGAATCAAGCGGATCCACGGCCGGGTAGATGCCGAGCTCCGCGATCTGACGCGACAACACGGTGGTTGCATCGAGGTGCGCGAACGCCGTTGCCGGCGCCGGGTCGGTCAGATCGTCGGCAGGAACGTAGATGGCCTGCACTGAGGTGATGGAGCCTTTTTTCGTGGAGGTAATACGCTCCTGGAGAGCGCCCATTTCAGTGCCGAGTGTCGGCTGGTAACCCACGGCCGACGGCATACGGCCGAGGAGCGCAGACACCTCGGACCCTGCCTGAGTGAACCGGAAGATATTGTCAACGAACAGGAGCACGTCCTGTCCCATGGTATCGCGGAAATATTCGGCCACGGTCAGCGCCGAGAGACCGACGCGGAGCCTTGCTCCCGGCGGCTCGTTCATCTGGCCGTAAACCAGGGCTGTCTTACTGATCGTGCCCGATTCCTTCATCTCGGCCCAGAGATCGTTCCCCTCACGGGTACGCTCGCCCACGCCGGCGAACACGGAATAGCCTCCGTGCTGCTTCGCCACGTTGTTGATCAACTCCATGATGATAACGGTCTTGCCAACGCCCGCGCCTCCGAAAAGGCCCGTCTTGCCGCCCTTGGTGTAGGGGGCCAGAAGATCAATGACCTTGATGCCGGTTTCAAAAAGCTGCTTCGTGGGATCGAGTTCTTCAAGCATGGGCGCCGGACGATGGATGGGCAGCGTGTCCTTGGTCGTGATCGGTCCCATCTCGTCCACAGGCTCGCCGATCACGTTCATGATGCGACCGAGCACTTCTTTGCCGACAGGCATGGAGATAGGCTTGCCGGTGTCGTTGACCTTCATGCCGCGCATGAGACCGTCAGTGGACGACATAGCCACCGTGCGCACCCGATTCTCGCCAAGGTGCAGCGCAACCTCGAGCGTCAGATGGGTCTCCGGTGTCCCGAGGTTCTTGTCCGCGGCCTGATCGATCCTGAGCGCGTTCATCAGATGGGGAAGGCTTCCAACGGGGAACTCACAGTCCACCACCGCGCCCATCACCTGTACTATTTTGCCTGTGCTCATTGTAACCCCCTGTGCGGCATGAAAACCATGCCGATTGAAAATTGTAAATTTTAAATTGAAGATTGAAAGTTGAGAAGGAGGTTGGAGATTTTCATTTTAAAATTTCCAGTTTCCAATCTTCAATTTCCAATAATTTCTTACTTTTGCGCTTCCGCACCGCCGACGATCTCGGAGATTTCCTTGGTGATCGCGGCCTGGCGCTGTTTATTGAACTTGAGCGTGAGCCGTTCGATCATGTCCTTGGCGTTCCGTGTGGCGGAATCCATGGCCGTCATCCTCGAGCCCATCTCGCTCGCCTGGCTCTCTAGCATCGAGCGGTAAACCTGCACCTCGATGTGCTTCGGCAGAATGGAACCCAAGATCGCCTCTGCCGACGGCTCATAGAGATAATCAACAGCAGCCATGAACGGGTCCGCCTCAGACGGCGGCTCCACGGGCAGGAGTTTCTCGAGAGTGACCTTCTGCTGCATCACGGTCTTAAACTCGTTGTAGAGCAGATATACCTCATCGGTCTCGCCGGCGGCAAAACGTTCAACAATATTCTTGCCGACATCGGCGGCTTTCTCATAGTCGATCATGCCGAGCTCCGACCACACTTTGCCCAGAGTATACCCGGAACGTTTGCGGAAAAAGTCGCGTCCCTTGCGGCCGACGACATTTACCTTCACTTCCTTGCCCTCGGCCTTGAACTGCTTGACGGCCTCGACGGCCTTGCGCAGGATATTGGTATTGTACGCGCCGCACAGCCCCCGGTCCGAGGTCAGTACGAGCAGCTTCACCTGCTTGGGCTCGCGCTTTGCCAGAAGCGGATGCTGCGCCCGCTCCACACGGACTGCCAGGTTCGTGATCACGGCAAACATCTTTCGCGCGTACGGCCTCGCAGCAATCACGCGTTCCTGAGCGCGACGAAGCTTTGCCGCCGCAACCATCTTCATGGCCTTGGTGATCTGCTGGGTCTTCTTGACGCTCGTGATCTTTCTCTTAATGTCTCGTAAACTGGGCATGAGTAAATCCTAGGTTTCTCGTTTTGAGTTTGAAGTCTGTAGTTAACTCCGAACTACGAACGCTGAGCTCCAAACTGTTTATGCCGTGAATGTCTTCTTAAACTCCTCGATGGCGCTCTTGATACGCGCCTTGAGGTCGTCGTCGATCTGTTTCTTGCTCTTGATGTCGCCCAGCAGGGCCTGGTGCTTGCTTACCGCGAATCGCAAGAGTTCCTGCTCGAACTTTTTCACTGAGGTCACCGGCACTTCATCCACAAAACCGTTGGTTCCCGCGAAGATCACGAGGATCTGCTGCTCGACGGGGAGCGGTGAGTACTGGTCCTGCTTCAAAAGCTCCACCATGCGCTGACCGCGGTTCAGCTGCGCCAGCGTGGCCTTATCGAGGTCGCTGCCGAACTGGGCAAAGGCCGCGAGCTCGCGGTACTGAGCCAGGTCGAGACGGAGCGTGCCCGCCACCTGCTTCATGGCCTTGATCTGGGCGCTGCCGCCCACGCGCGACACGGAGATACCCACGTTGATGGCCGGCCGCACGCCCGAATAGAACAGATCGGCCTCAAGGAACATCTGCCCGTCGGTAATGGAGATCACGTTCGTCGGGATATAGGCTGACACGTCGCCTGCCTGGGTCTCGATGATCGGAAGCGCAGTGAGCGATCCGCCACCCATCTTGTCCGACAGCTTTGCCGCGCGCTCAAGGAGACGGGAGTGAAGATAAAACACGTCTCCCGGATACGCCTCGCGTCCCGGGGGTCTGCGGAGCAGCAGTGAGAGCTGGCGATAGGCCGTGGCCTGCTTCGACAAATCATCATAGACGATCAGGGCATGGCCGCCCTTATCGCGGAAGTATTCGCCGATGGTGGCGCCCGTGTAGGGGGCGATGAACTGGAGCGGTGCCGGGTCCGAGGCCGTGGCCGACACGATGATGGTGTAGCCCATCGCGCCGTGTTCCGTCAGGGTCTTGATCACCTGCGCGACCGTGGAGCGTTTCTGACCGATTGCCACGTAGATGCAGATGACGTTCTGCCCCTTCTGGTTGATGATGGTGTCGATAGCAACAGCGGTCTTGCCGGTCTGGCGGTCGCCGATGATAAGCTCGCGCTGTCCTCGGCCGATCGGGATCATGGCGTCAATGGCCTTGATGCCGGTCTGGAGCGATTCGCGCACCGACTGGCGCTTCACGATGCCGGGGGCGATGACTTCGATATGGCGGAATTCCTTGGAGGCGATGGGGCCCTTGCCGTCGATGGGTTGGCCGATGCCGTCCACCACGCGGCCCACGATGGCGTCACCAACAGGAACTTCGGCGATCCTCTTGGTCCGCTTTACGATGTCCCCTTCGCGGATCCTGGAGTCGTCCCCCATGAGCACCGCGCCCACGCTCTCCTCTTCGAGGTTGAGCGCCATGCCCATGACGCCGCCCGGGAATTCCAGGAGCTCACCCGACATGACGTTGTCCAGCCCGAAGACCTTGGCGATACCGTCGCCGACCGTGATGACGGTGCCGACTTCGGCGACCTCAACGGTCTTCTCGAAATCGGATATCTTCTTTTTTATGATCTCGCTGATTTCCTGTGCCTTGATCTGCATTGTTTACACCTCGTGAAATTCAGGAGCCAGGAGCCAGAATCACACTACAGCGTGACTGACTTCTGACTTCCAGTTTATTGATTCATCAGTTGATTGCGCATCTTGCCAAGCTGATTCTTGATGGTCCCGTCGTAGACCGTGCTTCCGATCTGCGCCTTGGCTCCGCCGATGAGCGTGGCATCAACGTGCGCGTCGATGTCCACCTGTTTGCCGGTGAGTGCCTCGAGTTTTTTCTTGATCTCCGCCAGATCGGCCGGACTTATCGCGGCCGCCGTGGTCAGACGCGCCATGGCGCGATTCGTGTGCTCGGCCAGAATCTCCAAAAACGCCTCGTAAATGTCCTTGACATATCTGAGCCTGCCCGTTTCCGCCAGGTGCTCCACAAACCGCTGGGTGGTCGGCTGCATGCCGAGCTTGGCCGCCAGTTCCTGGATGACCGCCTTCTTGTTCTCGGGAGTGAAAACAGGGCTGGCAAAAAGCTTCTGCAGCGCCGGCAGGGCATCCACGGCACTCGTGAATCCGGCAAGATCGGCCTTGGTCTTGTCAACGGTATTCATTTTCTCGGCAAGCTGCACGAGGGCCTTGGCATATCTCTTCGCGATGATCCGAATCAAGCCTGGCCTCCCACTTTGGTGATGTATTCCTTCACGATGCGCTCATGGTCCTGACTGTTGATCTTCTGTTTGATCCTGCCTTCCGCAAGATCAAGGGCAAGGAGCGATGCCTCGGCCGCGAGCTCGGCCTTTGCCTTGTGGAGCTCGCTGTCAATGCCCTGTTTGACCTGGGCCTGAACATCCTGCGCGACCTTCCTGCCTTCCTCAACGAGTTCCTTCTTGTCCTTCTCACCGCGGGCCTGGGCATCGGCGACCATCCTGCCCGTCTCCGCCTCCATCTCTTTGATCTTTTGCTCAAGGTCCGCGAGGGCGGCCACGGCGCGTTCCCGCGCCTCGCGTGAGTCCTGTATGGACTTTGCGATCTCGGCGGACCGGTTTGCAAAGAAATCACGGACCGGCTTCCGTCCGAAATAGACGACAACCGCGGCGATGATGGCAAAGTTGACCAGCCGCGGCAACCAGTCGCCCATGAAGGTTATTTCTTCATGACCGCCATGGGCCGCTTCCTCTGCGAAGGCAAATGCCGCGAACATAACGTTCACCGCCAGGCAGCAAATAATCCATATGGTTTTTTTAAGGTTTCTCATAATTTGCTTTTCTACAACTCCGAACCACGAACTGGTTCGACTCACGCTCACCATCATGAGCGACAGTCGAATGATCTTAACTGATTCTAAACCGCCCTTCCGAGCAGCTTGAAGGAAATGTCCTGCGACAGCCGATCCGCCTCTTTCTTAAGGTCGGCCCGGGCCGTCGTGGACAACACCACGATCTCGCCGCGCGCCTTGTCCAGCATTTCGCCCGCTTTGGCGCGCTCCGCGGAGATCATGTCACGCTGGGCATCGAGGCCCTGCTGGTACATGGCATTGTACGTAGTCAGGGCCTTTTGCTTGGCCTCGGCCAGAGAGGCATTATACTGCTCCAGAATTTTTTGCATGCGCTCCTGCGCGGACTTGGCATCGCCGAGCGAGGAGCTGATGCCCTGCTCGCGCTCCTGCATGACCTGACGAATTGGCTTGAAAAGGATAAAATTGAGCGCGAGAAGCAGCACGATGAAATTGGCGATCTGCCAAAGGAGTGTGATATCAATATCTATCATAAGTGCGAGCGCCTCTTCTGTGCTGTGAACGGAGATGCGGACCTTTTTGAAGTGTGAAAAAATTATCACAACACCCTGACATTGTCAAGATTATTTACCATAAATAATATAAATGAGGGACGGGTTTTTGGTTATAGAAAGAGATGCATGGGGAAGCAGTGTCTCGGTTCAATCCGGAAACACCCCGGGAATCTCGGACAGCCTGATGGCCGGCCTACCGGTTACCGGGGGCGAAATCCGGGTCTGTACAGGGTAATTACATGCGGATAATCATAAAGTTCTTTACTCCCTTTTTCCGCAGTGGTAAGATTAAGTTTCTGTTTCAGCGTTAGGACCCTATGGACAAGATCATTATAAAAGGTTGCCGACAGCATAATTTAAAGAACATCGATGTCGAGATCCCGCGCGACAAGCTCGTGGTGATAACGGGCCTGTCGGGCTCGGGCAAGTCGTCACTCGCCTTCGACACCATCTACGCCGAGGGGCAGCGCCGCTACGTCGAGAGCCTCTCGGCCTACGCGCGCCAGTTCCTGGGCCAGATGGACAAGCCCGACGTGGACTCCATCGACGGCCTCTCTCCGGCCATTGCCATTGAACAGAAGACCACGAGCAAGAACCCCCGCTCCACCGTGGGCACCGTGACCGAGGTTTACGACTACCTGCGCCTGCTCTTCGCGCGCATCGGCAAACCCTATTGCTATAAGTGCGGCAGGGAGATCGCTGCCCAGACCGTGCAGCAGATCACCGATGCGGTCATGGCCCTGTCCGAGGGCACGCGCATTCAGGTCCTGGCGCCGATCGTTCGCGGACGCAAGGGCGAGTACCGGAAAGAACTCATGGCCGCGGGCGCCTCGGGCTATGTGCGCGCCCGGGTTGACGGGGCGATCAAAGAGCTTTCCGAGCCCATCCCGATGGACAAAAAAAAGAAGCACGATATCGAGATCGTGATCGACCGGCTGGTGGTGAAACCCGGCATCGAGCGCAGGCTCGCGGAAAGCATCGAGACCGCCCTCCGCCAGGCCGAAGGCCTCGTGCTGGTCAATCTCGTGGACCAGAAAAAGGACCTGCTCTACAGCGAGAAGCTCGCCTGCATCGTGGACAACATCAGCTATCCTGAGATCGCCCCCAATACCTTTTCTTTTAACAGCCCCCAGGGCGCCTGCCCCACCTGCGACGGCCTGGGCGGCCTTCTGGAGTTCGACCCGGGGCTCATCATCCCGAATCCCAACCTTTCACTCAGGGAAGGCGCGGTCAAACCCTGGGCAAAGCGCACCTCGGTCTACCACTTTGAAATGCTCCATGCCCTTGCGGAAGGCTGCGGTTTCGACATCAACACACCGTTCAAGAACCTGAAACCAACGCAGCAGAAGATGCTGCTGTACGGCTACAGCGAGAGCGAAGCGAAAGCCCTCTCAACGCGCAAAGGCGCGGCGTGCAAACCCTTCGAAGGCATCATCGAGACGCTGAAGCGCCGCTATGATGAGACCGATTCCTACGCCATCCAGTGGGAAATGGAACAGTACATGAACTACCAGACCTGCCCGGACTGCGGGGGCAGCAGGCTGCGCAAGGAATCGCTGGCGATCAAAGTCGCCGGATCGAACATCCATGACATCACGCGCATGAGCATCAAACAGGCGCTGACGTTTTTCAGCGACCTTGTCCTTTCGGACAAGGAGACGGTCATAGCCCAGAGGATCCTGAAGGAGATCCGCGAGCGCCTCGGGTTCATGATCCACGTGGGACTCGATTATCTCTCTCTCAGCCGCGGCGCGGCCACGCTGTCGGGCGGTGAGGGACAGCGCATCCGGCTTGCCACACAGATCGGCTCGTCCCTCGTGGGCGTACTCTATATTCTGGATGAACCGAGCATCGGTCTGCATCAGCGGGATAACCGCAGGCTTCTCGATACCCTGTTCCGGCTTCGCGACCTCGGCAACACCGTGCTTGTCGTTGAGCATGACGAAGAGACCATCCGTGCCGCGGACCACGTGATCGACATGGGCCCGGGCGCCGGCGTGCATGGCGGCGAGATCGTGGCCCAGGGAACGCCAGAAGAGATCGAGAAGGCCGGGGCCTCGCTCACCGGCCAGTACCTTTCCGGCAGGGTTTTTATCAAAGTGCCGACTTCCCGCAGAAAATCCACAAAAGCGATCAGCGTTATCAACGCGGAGGAGAACAACCTCGGGAACATAACAGTGCAGTTCCCCCTCGGCGTGTTCACCTGCGTGACCGGCGTCTCAGGATCGGGCAAGAGCACGCTCGTGGTGGACATCCTGTACCGCGCCCTGGCCCAGCGCCTGTACCGGTCCACGGAGCGGGCGGGAAAGCATAAGGACATCAAGGGCCTCGAACATGTCGACAAGGTGATCGACATCGACCAATCGCCCATCGGCAGGACACCGCGCTCGAACCCCGCAACCTATACCGGCGTGTTCGGACCGGTCCGTGATCTGTTTGCCCAGCTGCCGGAGTCGCGCATGCGCGGGTACAAGCCCGGCCGCTACAGCTTCAATGTGAAAGGCGGCAGGTGCGAGGCCTGCGAGGGCGACGGCCTGATCAAGATCGAGATGCACTTCCTGCCCGACGTGTACGTGACCTGCGACGTGTGCCACGGCAGCCGGTACAATCGTGAAACGCTGGACATCCGGTACAAGGGCAAGAATGTTGCCGAGGTGCTCGGCATGACCGTGGAGCAGGCCTTCGACTTCTTCCAGAACGTGACTCCCGTCCGGTCCAAGCTCCAGGCCCTGGTTGATGTCGGCCTCGGCTACATCACCCTGGGTCAATCGGCCACCACGCTCTCGGGTGGCGAATCGCAGCGCGTCAAGCTCTCCAAAGAACTCTCCCGCCGCGCAACGGGACGGACATTGTACATCCTTGACGAGCCGACGACCGGCCTGCACTTCGCTGACACGCAAAAGCTGCTCGATATGCTGAACCAGCTCGTGGACTCGGGCAATACCGTGGTCGTGATCGAGCATAACCTCGATGTGATCAAGACCGCGGACTGGATCATCGACCTCGGCCCCGAGGGCGGCGACCGGGGCGGCCGGATCGTGGCCCAGGGAACGCCCGAAGACATCATAACGGTGAATCAATCGTATACGGGACAGTTTCTCAAAAGAATTTTGACAACCTAGTCAAAAGCTGTCACAATAAGCCCCACATGACAGGGAAATCCCGGTTACCAGGCAACAATGTGCAAATAACTTCCAATGGCCAACTTCCAAACGTTGATGATTGAGATTTGGCGTGGTGATTCATTGTGATTTGCCTGCACGCAGCGGTACGAGCGCTGCCGCGAGTGCAGGGCGATATTTGTGATTTGGAGTTTTATTACAGGGAGGTCTCATGAAACGGCTGTTCGCCCTTCTCTTCATAGCAGCACTTCTTTTCACCACGTCCGCCTGTAGTGAGAAAAAACCGCCCCAGCCGGCGGCCATCAAGGGTAGGAACGTCCTCTCCGCGCTCAGGGACATGCGGTCGGCATACGAGAAAAAGGACCTCTCCTCATTCATGGACAATATTGCCCCCGGCTATCAAGACAGGGAAGCGCTTTTCCGATCCCTTGCAGCCGTGTTTTTGAAAAACGAAACCATCCACTTCAACATTCAGTACACCAAGATGCTCATCATGGTGGAGGAAAAGGGCACGATCAAGACAACATTCAACTGGGACGGAGAGTGGCTGGCCTTTGGAGGGACGACCCAGAAAAACGGCGGACGGGTCACGCTGGCCTTTGATCCCGGAAGCTTCAAGCTCATGTCCATTGACGGGAAGAACCCCTTCGTTCCGCAGCCGGTGGAAACGCCGGGGAAACAGTAATGCTATTTTAGATTTCGGATTGCGGATTTCGGATTGAAAAGACTTTTGAGCATCTTGACCTCGTTCCGCATTCCGCAATCCGAAATCCGCAATCACACTATGCCCTTCACTGAAGAACACATAAAAACCGACTTCCTCATTATCGGCGGGGGTGTTGCCGGTCTCCGGGCGGCCATCGAGCTGGCGCGGAACGGCGAGGTCCTCGTGGTGACCAAGGATGCGCCAACCGAGAGCAGCAGTGAATACGCGCAGGGCGGCGTGGCCGTGGCTCTCTCGGACGAGGACGAGATCTCGATCCACTTCGAGGACACTATCAGGGCGGGCGACGGACTTTGCCTGCGCAAGGCCGTGGGCACGCTCGTTGAAGAGGGCCCAACGCGAATACGCGAGCTCATCCTCTGGGGCGCGGAATTCGACAAAGAAGGGACGAGGCTCGCGTTCACACAGGAAGCGGCTCACACCAAGCGCCGCATCCTCCATGCCCACGGGGACTCGACCGGCAAAGAGATCATGCGCGTACTGACCGACAAGGTCCGCTCCACCACAACAGTGTCCAAGATCGACTTCGCATTCACCCGGGATCTGATTATCAAGAACAATCGCTGCGTCGGGGCCGTGGTCTGTCAGCAGGCATTACACAAGGTCCTCATCATTTCCGCGCGCGCGGTGCTTCTCGCCACGGGCGGAGCAGGCCGGTTGTATGAACGCACCACGAATCCTGCCGTAGCAACCGGTGACGGCATGGCAATGGCCTACCGGGCAGGCGCCCTGCTCATGGATATGGAGTTCATTCAATTTCACCCCACCGCGCTCTTTCGCGAGGGAGCGCCCCAGTTCCTGCTTTCCGAGGCGATGCGCGGCGAAGGCGGCATGCTGAAGAACATCCAGGGCCTGCGCTTTATGGACCGCTACAGTTCTGCGCGCGAACTCGCGCCGCGAGATGTGGTCACCCGCGCTATTCACTCCGAAATGGCTGCCACCGGGGCCGACAATGTATTTCTCGACATGACGCATTTAAATGCCGATTATGTTACGAAGCGTTTTCCGCGCATATACCGGACCTGCAAGAACCTCGGTATAGACATCACGAAGGAGCAGATCCCGGTATCGCCAGCGGCCCATTATATCATGGGCGGGGTGAAGACGGACTCGTGGGGCGCCACGTCCGTTCATGGTCTCTATGCCGCCGGCGAAACCGCCTGTACGGGTGTTCACGGCGCAAACCGGCTCGCGAGCAACTCATTGTTGGAGGGTTTGGTCTACGGGGAACGGGCAGGACTCGGGGCCGCATCGTACGCGCGGAAGCACTTCAACACTCTCACCGGCGTACATCACAATGCGGTTCAGGTGATGCATGAGGCGTGCGCTTCTTCGGAGGCGATGCCGGATATCGCCAAGCTGCGCTCTTCTCTCAGAAAACTCATGTGGGAACAGGTCGGCATCATACGCGAAAAAAAGGGGTTGACCCGTGCGCTCAAACAGCTCAAGGAATGGGACAGGATAATGAATGGCCGTGCCCCTTACCGGAACGTCTTCGAAATAAGGAACATGATCACAACGGCCCTGCTCATCACCCGCTCGGCGCTGCACCGGGAAGGCAGCGTGGGAGCGCATTTTCGAAGTGACTATCCAACAAAGGGGAAGAACTGGAGGAAGAGGACGCTGTTAAAGAAGTAACGCGGAGTGAAAGTACCGCGCAGCAGAGCTGCGGGGCATCTGGCCTTGAAACCCAATGACACATCTAAACAAAAAGGGCTAATCCTGACTTCGTCAGGATGTCCTTTTCATCCCAGCAGCAGAGCTGCTGGGTATTTCAGGACGCTTTTATAAATCATTGGCCATGAATCCGGATCGTCCTCCGGAAAAGGTTGAAGGTCTGGTCCGGCAGGAAGTCGAATGACTTCGTCAGGGAATAACCCGCCCGCTCCATCTCCAGCACGATGGTCTCTCCCGGCGTATGATGCTTGAAGAGTGAGACAAAACCGAAGCCGCGCTTCGGCTTATGATCGATGATCGCGATTTTCGCCTCCGGCTTTAAATATCTTATCATCGTGCGGAAATAGCCCGACGGATCCGGAAGATGATGAAACACATTCCGTGCGAACACAAGGTCGAGACCGGCCTCCAGTAGATCTATCCCGCTGCTCGTTCCCAAGACGCAGCTGATATTATCCAATCCTTCCCGCGCCGCCCTGCGTCGGATAAATTCCAGATACTTCGGCTTCACATCAACTGCATAGACTCTGCCGGCCTTTCCGACCTTTCCGGCAAAGGCGATCGTAAAATACCCGCCCCCGGAACCGATGTCGGCAATGACATCCCCTTCGCCAATTCCAAGGCCCGCGATGATCTCGCCCGGCTTGCTGCCGGCTGAAGAGGCTTCCTTATTTAAGATGTTCAGAAAAAGGGAAGTGAACATTGAAGCACTTCTGTTACTATAAAATCATACTACATCATAAACATCAACATCCCGGAGTCTCTCCTTTTTCCAATACAACTTCAACAGCGCCGTCTAACGTATGAATCCCCGACCCTAACGGGTCCCTCTTTTTACGGCCCTGAATAAGGCGCCGACCGTATATTGCGAAGTACGAAAACCGGTCATGCCGGCGAACTCGACTTTTTCAAAACCAGCCCTTTCCATCAACCCGATCTGATCCCGGACCGGGACCGCGCCGCCGATTCATTGCGACCATGCTTCTGCGCTTCCTGCAAAATTTGCGGGCAGCTCGTTTTCCACTACCACATCGGCAAACTGAAGCTTCCCGCCCGGTTTCAGCACGCGGTATATTTCATTGAAGGTCGTTTGTTTGCGGGGGGAGAGATTGATGACGCCGTTTGATATCACGACATCAAAGAAGTGATCATCATAGGGGATGGTTTCCAAATCGACTTTCTTGATTTCGACGTTTGTGACTCCTGCACGATTGAGATTCTCCCTGGCCCGTGTAGCCATATCTTCCGTCAAGTCTATGCCGTAGACTCGGCCCTTTTCACCGACCAGCCGGCTTGCGACAAACAGATCGAAACCCGCTCCGCATCCGATATCCAATACCGATTCGCCCGGCCGGATATCGCCCAGAGGGAATGGATTGCCGACCCCGCAGAAGGATTCAAAAAACCGCGCGTACTCACTTTCCAAAACAACGGGATCATAGCCCAATGCTTGTAAGCCGTCCTTGCCAGTGGGATATGGGAACTTTCCCGCCGCTGAAACGGACACCGCGGCGTATTTATTGCGAATTGCATTTCTGATCTCGTTTACATCAGAGGGTGATTCGGGTGAGAGCTTAGTGACCTCCAATCGGCAACTTCCAGCGCCGTCTGACGGCACTCACGTTGGAGCAGCAATGTTTTTTTGCAGTTCATCGGCCATGGCGACCCCCGGCTTATTAGTTTCCTTCCAAAATCCGATTTCCTCCTGCGTCAAACCGCACACAAACTATCCGGTCTCTCAAGTAACTGCCACGCGACAATGCAACGTCAACAAAAAAGTCCCTGTTCCTTATTATAACCCGGAGGAAATAGCAAGGTGAAAAACAAGATTCAAGCGCCAGAGAAGGGAAACGCTGATACAACGAACATTCTCGTCCATGAAACTATGCCCGGCTTACCATCCCCGATAGTAGGGATATCCGTAGGGATAGCCATAGTAGGGATAGCCGTAGGGATAGCCATAGCCGCCATAGGGCCAGCCCCAGGTATCATAATAAGGGTAATAATAGTTAGAGTAGTAATAATCCCTGTGCTCATCCCAGAGATAGATCTCC
>Ga0210377_10000532_pt1 | contig 36675 bp, 36 predicted proteins | sample PLM4_65_b1redo_FD_155480 | JGI IMG/M metagenome (GOLD analysis project Ga0210377, IMG submission 155480) | Groundwater sediment microbial communities from an aquifer in East River, Colorado, USA - PLM4_65_b1 redo | ecosystem: Environmental > Terrestrial > Soil > Riparian zone | place: USA: East... | reverse complement strand
AAGCCCGGCTGGTTCGGTCGGTTCTTCGAGTCGAAGTCGATGACCTTCGCCTACTACGCGATCGACGCTTGCGCGTCGCTGCACGAGCACTCGCATCCGAACGAGGAAGTCTGGAACGTGCTCTCGGGCGAGCTCGAGATCACGATCGGGGGCGACACGTTCCGCGCGGGCGCCGGCGCCGCGGCAGTGGTGCCGCCGAACACGGCTCATTCGGTCCGCGCGCTCGCCGCGAGCACGGTCATCGTCGTCGATGAGGGGCAGCGCGGCGAAATCGGCGGCGGGAAGCGCGCTGCGTTCTCGGTCGACCTCGCGACATCCGACGACTCCGTGATCGCCCTCGAGATCCGCAATCATGGCCGGGAGCCGGGTGTCGTGCGCCAGCTCGACATCGAGCTCGGCCATGCGAGCGCGCTGCCGCCGCCGACGCGCACGCAGATCCCGACCGGCGAGCTCGCCGAGCGCACCTCGATCGCGGGCGGAGAGACGCTGCGCCGCGAGCACAAGTCCGACGGCCGACCCGTCTCGTACGTGCGTGGCGCCATCTTCTACGAGGACGCGCGCGGCGAACGCCACCACACCACATTCTGCCGCGTGCTCGACCCGACGCGCCGCTTCATCGCACCCGCGGCACCCGGCTACAACTACGGCGACTGAACCCGATCCGCGCCCGAGCTGAGCCCGAGGCGCGCCGCATGAGGGTCGACGAGTCGGTCGGCTGTGCCGGGCACCGCGAGGAGACCCTCATGCGGCGCGCGACGCCTCGCAGCCCGAGCTCGACTCCGTCTCCTATCCGAGCAACCTCCGCGCCCGCTCGAGCAGCGGCACGATCGACTTCCCCGTGATCTCCCAGAGCGGATCGTGCCGCTTCCCGCGCCGATGCAAGCCGAGATTCAGCCCCGCGATGATCGCGAACTTGTACGCTGCGAGCGCCCGGAACCAACCGAGATCGGGCAGCGGCTCCGCCCACGCTTTGGCGTAGAGATTCAGCAGATCCTCGGCGGGCAGAAGCACCGGCGAGGGCGGACCGTCGGTCGCCCACGCGCGCGGATCGTTGAAGGTCGCGACCCAGCCGACATCGTTCAGTGTCGCGCCGATCCCGCACAGCTCCCAGTCGATCACGGCGAGCAGCTTTCCCTCCATCGACCAGAAGGTGTTCATCCAGTTGTAGTCACCGTGGTAGAGACCCACCGGCGCGTCCGACGGGATCTTCGCGAGCAGCTGCGCGCGCACCTCGGGTTGCAGGCGCATCGACTCCGGGTCGGCCGCGCGTTCGACGAAGCGGTCCCAGCGCACGACGTCGTCCTCGAACGGGATCGGCTCGCCGAGATACGCGAGCTGCGCGCGCCAGTCGACGCGGTGGATCTGCGCGAGCGCCGTCATCGCCTGCGCGGCCATGTCGCGGCGCTGCGCGGGGGAGAGCTTCTCGCCCCATTGGCCCGGGCCGAAGCGGAGCACGTCGCCCTCGAGCTTTGGCACGACGAAGTACGGGCGTCCGAACCACTCGAGGTCCGCGCCCGCCCACTTCACCGAACAGTGCGGGACCGGGCCGCCATCGAGCGCGCGCAGCGCCGCGACCTGACGCAGCACGTCGGCGGTGCCCTTCCACTGCACGTTCGGAGGCGGCAGGCGCAGGAACCAGCTCTCCTTCTGGCCGTCCGAGACCACGGAGAAGCCGTACGCGAAGCCGGCGTGGCCGGGCATCGTGTGGACCTCGCAGACCTCGGCCTCGGGATCGACGTACTTCGCGCGCGCGAAGGGCGCGAGGCGTTCCTCGAGCTCGGCAAGCTCCATCGTCGCTCCCTCCCTCACTCCCCCAGCACGAACCCCGTGAGCGCCTTCTCGAAGGCCTCGGGATTGTCGAGCATGACCGAGTGTCCCGCGCGGGCGACCGTCTCGAGCTTCGCGTTCGGGATGACGTCGTCGACCATCTTGTCCGCGACCTCGGCTGACATCACGTCCGACGCCGCGCCGCGCACGACGAGCGCGGGGCACGGCAGGGCCGCGAGCGCCGCCCAGAGGTGCTTTGCCTCCTGCTCGGACCAGGTCTTCGCGTCCTCGGTAGAGACGCCCTTGCGCGCCTTCATGAAGCCCGGATCGAGCTTCAGCTCGTAGCGGCCATCGGGCCGCCGCCGCGTCCAGTGCGCGGCGAGCTTCGCCAGGATCTCCGGCTTCGTCACCGCGTACTGCCTTTGGAGCACGCGCTCGTAGTCCGCGCGGCTTGCGAAAGACCACTCCTGCTGCTGCACGTCGAGGCTGATGCGCGTGGTGCCGCGCGCGTCGAGATCGGGCGCGGAGTCGACGATCACGAGACCCGCGAGCTTCTCCGGGAAGAGCCCCGCGAAGCGCATCGCGACCCGGCCGCCGAGCGAGTGACCGACGATCACCGCGCGCTCGACCCCGAGTGACTCGAGCGCCGCGTTCGCGTCGCGCGCCATCGTCTCGTGGTCGTAGCGGCCCTCGGGGTCTCTGTCTGAGTCGCCGTGTCCGCGCTGGTCGAGCGCGATGACGCGGTAGTGTGGCGCGAGTACTGGCGCGACCCAATCCCAGACGTGCGCGTCGTTCGAGAAGCCGTGCAGGAAGAGGAGCAGCGTCCCCTCGTGGCTCCACTCGAGCGCGTGCAGGTGGAGGCCTTGTGTGCCGGACAGGCGGATGGAGCGGGGTTCCATCACGCTATTCTACTTCAGTCGATCCCGCCCGGGTCCACACCTCTCGCGCGCAGACGCGCCCGAGCCCGCACGCGCAGCTCGCCGACGGCCTGGTGAGTCCGATCGCGCAGGGCCGCGCGGTCCTCGCTGCCGAGGCCCTCGACCGGAATCGGCTCGCCGACCTCGAGAACGATCGGACCGCGCCCGACCCAGAGCGTCCCGGGCGGCCAGATCCTGTGGGTCCCCGCGACGGCGATGGGCAGGATCGGCAGCTTGAAGTCGAGCGCGGTCACGAACGCGCCCATCTTGAACGGGCCGTACGCGCCGTCGCGCGAGCGATTGCCCTCGGCGAAGAACAGGATCGAGACGCTCGGGTCCCGGTGCGACATGCCCGCTTGGACCCGCTTCACGTCGGCGCCCGTGCGCGTCCGCTCGACGGCGATGTTGCCGGTGCGGCGCAGCGCCGCGCCGAGCAGGGGGACCTTCAAGAGCTGCGTCTTCAGCACGAAGCGGATCACCAGGTCGGGAAGCGATGCCAGGATGGTAGGTGGGTCCCAGTTGCTCTCGTGGTTCGAGACCACCACGTACGCCTGTCCCGGCTTCAGATGCTCGAGCCCATGGCGCTCGACCTCGCTGCCGGCGATGCGCAGACACGTGCGGCCGAAGCCCCGGTAATGGCGATGCGCAGTCCGGGGGGTCGCACCGAAGAACGCGTGCACGAGCACCGCGACGCTCCAGAAGATGATGTTGGCCGGCAGCAGCAGGAGTGCCAACAGGCTCCGCAGCCAGCGCCGCACACCCTCGAGAGTCCCCATCGCTGGCAAGACTAGCGCGATGGCCGGGCGCGGTCCGCCCGTCCATAATGCGCGGGTGAAGCGCCTGAAGTTCTGGGGCTGGGGCTACGAGGACGAGGGTCCCGACGAGGCCGCGCGCGGGCGGCTCGCGCGAAGTCTCGGCGAGCGCTTCGGTCGCGCCGATCTCGCGCCGGCGCCGTACCCGCGCATTGGCGAGATCGAGCTGCGCCCGCCGCGCGTCCGCGCACCGTCCGCGCTGGCCGCGATCCTCTCGGACGACCCGTGGGAGCGCGCGCGCCACGCGCACGGGCAGGGCTACCGCGACATCGTTCGCACGCTGCGCCGCGAATTCCGCGCGCCCCCCGACCTGGTCGCGTTTCCGGCGAGCGAGGCAGAGGTCGCCGACGTTCTGGATTTCTGCGCGCGCGAGCGGCTGGCGGCGGTGCCGTTCGGCGGCGGCTCGAGCGTGGTGGGCGGAGTCGAGACGGACATCGCGGGGGACTACCGCGGCGTGATCACCCTCGATCTCGCACGCCTCGACCGCGTGCTCGAGGTCGACCGCGCGTCGCGCTCCGCGCGCATCCAGGCCGGCGTGCTGGGGCCCGCGCTCGAGGACCAGCTTCGCCCGCACGGGCTCACGCTGCGGCACTTCCCGCAGTCCTTCGAGTTCAGCTCCCTCGGCGGCTGGATCGCGACGCGCAGCGGCGGCCACTTCGCGACGCACTACACGCACATCGACGAGTTCGTGGCAGGCCTGCGCGTGGTGACACCGACGGGTGTGGTGGCGACGCGCCGGCTGCCCGGCTCGGGCGCGGGACCGTCGCCGGAGCGGTTCTTCATGGGCTCGGAGGGGACGCTCGGGATCATCACCGAGGCGTGGATGCGCTTGCAGGACCGGCCGACGCAGCGCGCCAACGCGAGCGTTCGTTTCGCGCGCTTCGACGCCGCCGTTGCAGCGGTGCTGGCTTTGAGCCAATCGGGGCTCGAGCCCGCGAACTGCCGCCTGCTCGATCCGGGCGAGGCCGCGAGCTCGGCGGGCGCGACGGGCGGCGAGTCGATCCTGGTGCTCGGCTTCGAGTCGGCGGATCACGCGCTCGACCCGTGGATGGCGCGCGCCGTCGAGCTCTGCCGCGACCACGGCGGGCTCGTGCCGGACGACGCATTGCGCACGCGCACGGACGCGGGCGTGACGCGCGAGGGCGCGGCGGGGGCCTGGCGCAATGCCTTCATCGGCGCGCCGTACGTGCGCGACGCGCTGATCTCGATGGGCGTCTTCTGCGAGACGTTCGAGACCGCGATCACCTGGGACCGGTTCGAGCGCCTGCACACGCGCGTGATGACGGAGGTGCGCGACGCGCTCGTGCGGCTCTGCGGCGCGGGCTCGATCACCTGCCGCTTCACGCACGTCTATCCGGACGGGCCCGCGCCGTACTACTCCATGCTCGCGCCCGCGCGGCGCTTTGCCGAGCTCGAGCTCTGGGACGAGGTGAAGCGTATCGCCGGCGAGATCATCGTCGCCGAAGGCGGGACGATCACGCATCACCACGCGGTTGGCCGAGATCACCGCAAGTGGTACGACCGCGAGCGACCCGAGGGCTTCGCGCGCGTCCTGCGCGCGGCGAAGAGCGCTCTCGACCCCGCCTGGACGCTGAACCCGGGCGTGCTCTTCGATCGGCAATGACAGGGAGGTGCGCTGAATGACCGATGCCTACGAGACGCTGCTGGTCTCGCGCGAGCCCGGTGGGCTCGTCTGGTGCACGTTGAACCGGCCGCAAGCGCTAAACGCCATGAGCCCGAAGCTCGTCGACGAGCTGCACGCCTTCCTGGATGCGCTGCACGACGACACGGACGCGCGGCTCGTGATTCTGCGCGGGGCGGGCCGGGGCTTCTGCGCAGGGCTCGATCTGCGCGAGCAGGCGAGCGGCGGCGCGGTCGTGCGGCCGACCGTCTCGGCAAGCCTGCGCGGCCAGCACAAGATCGCCGAGCTAGTGATCAAGATGCGCCGCGTCGCGCAGCCCTTCATCGCCCTCGTGCATGGCGCTGCCGCGGGCGGCGGCTTCGCGCTGGCGCTCGCGAGCGACATCCGGATCGCCGGCGAGAGCGCGCGCATGAATGCGGCGTTCATCCGCATCGGGCTCGGCGCGTGCGACATCGGCGCGTCGTACTTTCTGCCGCGGATCGTCGGCGCCTCGGTCGCGTCGGAGCTCCTGCTCACCGGGAACTTCATCCTGGCGCCGCGCGCGCTCGCGACGGGACTGGTCTCGCGCGTCGTTCCCGATGCCGAGCTCGAGAAGGCCGGCCGGGAGATGGCCGAGGCGATCCTGCGCAACTCGCCGGTGGGCGTGCGCCTGACCAAGGACTGCCTCAACTGGAGCCTGGACGCGCCGACGCTCGAGGCCGCGATCGCGATGGAGGACCGCAATCAGATCCTCGCCTCGCAGAGCGGCGACTTCCGCGAGGGCGTGCGCGCCTTCCTCGAGAAGCGCGCGCCCAAGTACACCGGCGCTTAGGGGGCTGGTAGGATCGCCGAAGCAAGCGAAGCGCGCAGCGAGCCGAGGGCGAGCGAAGCTGGGTGGCCCGCGGACGCCCGCGGGCCGGGCCCCATAAGGAGAGGCGATGGACTTCGAGCTGAGTGAGAAGGTCAAAGAGGTTCAGCGGCAGCTGGAGCGCTTCATGGACGAGCACGTCTATCCGGCTGAGCGGGTGGCGATGGAGCAGGTCGAAGCCTCGGGCAATCCGCACCACATGCCCGAGATCGTCCAAGAGCTGAAAGCGAAGGCCAAGAAGATCGGTCTCTGGAATCTCTTCCTGCCCGACGAGGCGTACGGCGCGGGGCTCACGAACCTGGAGTACGCGCCACTCGCCGAGATCATGGGCCGCAGCGCGATCGCGTCGCGCATCTTCAACTGCGCCGCGCCCGACACCGGCAACATGGAGATCCTGGCCGAGTTCGGAAACGACGCGCAGAAGAAGAAGTACCTGCAGCCCCTGCTCGACGGGAAGATCCGCTCGTGCTTCTCGATGACCGAGCCCGAGGTCTCGAGCGCCGATCCGACGCAGCTCACGACTCTCGCCAAGCGCGACGGCGATTGCTACGTGCTGAATGGGCACAAGTGGTTCACATCGGGCGCGATCGGTGCCGAGTTCGCGATCGTGATGGCGGTGACGGATCCCTCGGCCCCGCCGCACCAGCGCGCGAGCATGATCCTGGTGCCGACGGCGACGCCCGGCTTCAAGATCGTGCGCGCCGTCTCCGTGATGGGTCACACCGGCGGCGGCGGTCACTGCGAGATCCGCTACGAGGACTGCCGGGTCCCCGTCGACAGTCGCCTCGGACCCGAGGGCGCGGGCTTCGCGATCGCGCAGGCGCGGCTCGGTCCGGGCCGCATCCACCACTGCATGCGCTGCATCGGCGGCTCGCAGCGCGCGTACGAGATCATGGTCGACTACGCCGCGAACCGGAAGGTCGGCGGCGAGCCGCTCGGCACGAAGCAATTCATCCAGGACTTCATCGCGACCTCGAAGATGGAGATCGATCAGGCGCGCCTCTTCACGCTCTACACCGCCTGGAAGATGGATACGGTCGGCAAGAAGGAGGCCGCGCAGGAGATCTCGATGGTGAAAGTGATCGCGGCGAACCTGCTGATGAACGTCTGCGATCGCGCGATCCAGACCATGGGCTCACTCGGCGTCTCCGACGACACGCCGGTCGCCGCCATGTGGCGCAACGGGCGTTCGCTGCGCATCGCCGACGGTCCGGACGAGGTACACAAGATGGTGATCGCGCGCCGCGAGCTGAAGCGCTGGGCGGGGCTGAGCGTGCGCTAGACGCGTCGTGCGAGCGTCGGCCGGACTGGCATCGCTGCTTCTTCTGCTCGCACCGGTTGCGGCGCGAGAGACGGCGGCCCAGACCGGCTGCGGCGAGGTGGACGGTTCCCTCGGCTTCGATGCTCCAGATCCCGGGCGTTTGCGCCAGGATCTGGCGGGCATCGCGCCGCTCGACGCCTGGGGCGCATTGCGCTGCGACGTTCGCGACGAGACGCCGCTCCTGAATACACCCGTCGACCGGAGCGATCCGCTGCACGGCTGCACGATGGCGGACGCCGCGGTGATGCAGCGGGCGCTCGCGGCGGTCGCGCCCCCGCTCATGCCCGTCTGTGCGGTGGTCGCGACTGGAGACTGCTGCGCGGCCCACGAGAGCGTGGGCTGCGACGAGCTTGCCGTCACCACCTGCGTTTGCGACCTCGAGCCTCGCTGCTGTCGCGGCGCTTGGGACTCGGTCTGCGCCGACATCGCTTGCAACGGAACCTGCGCCGACGTCTGTCGGTCGACCGATGAACCAGAGCCGAATCTCGGCCTGACGGCGGCTCCGGGTGCGCCCGGCTGCCCCGACGGTATGGTCCTGGTCGGCGACTTCTGCATCGACCAGTACGAAGCGTTCGTCGAGGAGTTCGACTCACAGACCGGCTTGCTCGTCGGCCCGTGGTCCCCTTACGTCAGCCCGACCGGGCATTTCGTGCGCGCAGTCTCCGCAGCGGGCGCGCGACCTCAGGCATTCATCAATGCAGACGAGGCCGAGGCCGCTTGCCAGAATTCAGGGAAGCGACTGTGCACGAGCAGCGAGTGGCAGCGCGCGTGCCGCGGTCCGGCGAGCCTAACCTACCCCTACGGCTCGACGCGGATCGCGGGAGCGTGCAACGACGAGCGCACAACGCCCCCGCACTTCGACTACTTCGGAACGGACGATCCCGCGCTAATCACGTACGCGCCCTCACACCCGTGCTTCAACCAGATCAGCCCCGGACTCGCGGACACCGGGAGTCACCCGATCTGCGCGAGCGCCGAGGGCGCATTCGACATGGTCGGTGGCCTGGACGAGTGGGTCGCCGACGCCGCCGGCACGTTTTGGGGCGGGTGGTACACCTACAACGGCGGCGTCAGCGGATTCGGCTGCGGGAACGTCACCACCGCGCACGATCGGCAGCACCGGTCCTACACGATCGGCCTCCGCTGCTGCGTCGATCCCTAGTGACTCAGCTCTCCTTCTCGATCGCCAGGTAGAGCGTCCCGTCGCCGCGCTGCACGAGCAGAACGGCGGATTCCTCACTTTTGCCGAGGGCATCCTTCAGCTGCTTGGGCGTGCCGACCTCGACGCGGTTCGCCTCGATGATCACGTCGCCGCGGTGCAGGCCCGCGCGCGCGGCCGCCGACTCGGGCTCGACAGCCGAGACGACCACGCCCTTGGCTCCGGCCGACAGGCCGAGCTGTCCGGCGATCTCGTCGTTCAGTGCCTGGACCTCGAAGCCCCAGTCCATGTCGGCGGCTTCGTCGCTCGCGGGCTGGATCTCCTCGTCCTTCATCTTCTCGAGCGTGGCCTTCAGCTTCCTGACCTTGCCGTCGCGCAGGATCTCGACGTCGACGGCGCTGCCTGGCGGGGTCGAGGCGACGATGCGCGGCAGGTCGTCGTATTCCTTGATCGCCTTGCCGTCGAACTTCGTGATCACGTCGCCGCGCTCGAGCTTCGCCTTCGACGCGGGGCTGTTCTCGAAGACCTGCCCCACCAGGGCGCCCGCCGACTCGTCGATCTTGAACGTCTTGGCGAGCGCGGGCGTGACGCGCTGAATCTGCACGCCGAGCCAGCCACGCGTCACCGAGCCGTGTTCCAGGAGCTGTGGCAGGAGACTCTTCGCCATGTTGATCGGAATCGCGAAGCCGATGCCCTGGCCATTCGCCGCGATCGCCGTGTTTATGCCGACGACGCGGCCCTTCATGTCGATCAGCGGGCCACCCGAGTTGCCCGGGTTGATGCTCGCGTCGGTCTGCAGGAAATCGTCGTACGGTCCCGCGATCTGCTCGCCGCCGAAGCTCGAGCGTCCCTTCGCGGACAGGATTCCGACGGTCACCGTGTGGTCGAGGCCGAAGGGATTGCCGATCGCCATCACCCAGCTGCCGACGCGCAGCGCTTCCGAATCGCCCAGCGGGACGGGGTGCAGGGGCTTGGTGGCCTCGACCTTGATCAGCGCGAGATCGGTCTTCGGGTCGCGGCCGACGACCTTGGCGTCGAGCTCGGTGCCGTCCTCGAAGACCGCGACCATCTTCTCCGCGTTCTCGACCACGTGATTGTTCGTGACGATCAGCCCGTCGGCCGAGACCACGAAGCCGGAGCCGGTCGACGGCACGCTGAACTGGCGCGGGCCCTTCCGCTCGCCCTTTTCGCCCTTCTCGCCCGGCTTGCGCTGACCGAAGAACTCCTCGAAGAGCTCCTCGGGCCCGCCGCGCACGGTCTGCTTGCGCTCGACCTTGATGTTGACGACGGCCGGCGAGACGTTCTCCGCAAGATCCGCGAACGAGTCTGGCCGCGCGGAGGCATCACCCGCTTCGCCTTCGGTCCAGAACGGCTTGCCCAGATCGGCGCGGGCACTCGCCGCCAGCGGCGGCGCTGCGGCCACGCAGACCGCCAGCGCGCTGATCACGAGCGGACGCAGAACAGAAAGACGAAGCATCGATTCTTCTCCCTCGGGGTTTGGGGTTCGCTTCACCAGAGCTCGAGCATCACGCTGCCGTACTGTCGGCCGCGTTGTACCACGACCACGACGCCGTCCTGGCCGAGAATCTTCGGGATCGCGCGGCGCAGCGACATCCGGTCATCGACGCGCTCCTGGCCGATCTGGAGCACGAGGTCGCCCGACCGAAGGCCGCGCTCTTCGGCCGCGCTGTGCGGGACGACGCGCGCCACGAACATTCCGCGCTGTGCCTCGACGCCGAACTTGCGCGCGAGCTCCGCGCTGCGTTCGGCAAGCTCGAAACCGAGCAGAATCTGGGCGAACTCGTCCGCGCGCGTCTCGGGAAACTTCTCGGCAAGGACCTCGATCGCGATGCGCTCGCCTGATCGGTCGAGCGCGAGCTTCGCGCGCTGGCCGACGGTGAGGCTGCGCGCGATCTCGTAGAAGTCGCGCCGCGCGCGGATGTCCGTGCCGTCGATCGCCACCAGAACGTCGCCGCGGCGCACGCCCGCGCTCGCGGCCGGCGTGCCCTCGTACACCGTCGAGATCAGCACGCCGGTGGAGAGCTGTGCGCCGAGCGCCTCGCGCAGCTTGGGCGTCAGCTCCTGCAGCCAGATGCCGAGCCAGGCAGGCACGACCTCGCCGTGGTGGATCAGGTCGTCGACGATCCGGCTCGCGCGGTTGATCGGGATCGCGAAGCCGATGCCCTGGGCGTTGCCGAGGATCGCGGTGTTGATGCCGATCACCTCACCGTCCAGATTGAGAAGCGGTCCGCCCGAGTTGCCGGGGTTGATGCTCGCATCCGTCTGGAGGAAGCCGTGATATTCGCGCCCATCGCCGCGGATCGAGCGGTTCACGGCCGACAGGACCCCGGTCGTGACGGTGTGGTTCAGGCCGAAGGGGTTGCCGATCGCGACGACCGTCTCGCCGATCATCACCGCGTCGGAGTCCCCGAGCTTGGGCGCCGGGAGCGGCCCGTCCGCGTGCACGCGCACGACCGCGAGATCGCTCGCCGGGTCACCGCCGACCAGCTCGGCATCGAATTGCCGGCCATCGGCCAGGCTGACGCGAATCTGTGTCGCGCCCGCGAGCACGTGTTCGTTCGTGAGCACGTACCCGTCGCGATGGATGATGACTCCGGTGCCCAGGCTCTGGGCGGTGCTCGGTCGCGGGTTCATGAAGCGCCGGAAGAACTCGTCGAAGAAGGGGTCGCCACGCACGAACGGATTGCCGCTGTCTACGACCTGCTGCGTGGAAACGATATTCACGGTCGAGGGCGCGCCGCTCTCGGCGGCCGCGACCACGGGCGTGCGCCGCGAGGACTGATCCGCGGAAGCGCTCGCAGCCAGTGCGCACGCGAGGAGAAGTGTCGGAACGAGGCGCGCCATCATCGAAATTCCGGTTTGGACGCTAGGCCAGGTGCCGCTATTTGGTAAGGGTGACGGTGACTTCCACGGTGGAGCGCGCATGAGCGACGGCGCGATCGATGCGCGCGATCTATTCGCACAGGCGTTCGGCGCTTCGGCCGCGGCCGCGGCGCGTGCGCCGGGCCGGGTGAACCTGATCGGCGAGCACACGGATTACAACGGCGGGCTGGTGCTGCCGGCGGCGATCGAGCTCGCGACCCGGGTCGCGCTTCGCGTGCGCACGGATGGCAGCGTGCGCGGGTGCTCGCGCGAGCGCGGCGAGGCGCGAGCCATGCTCCACGACCCGCCCTCGGGTGACTGGCTCGACTACGCCCGCGGGACGGCGCGCGTGCTCGCGAGCGCCGGGCTCGTGCGCGCTGCGGGTTTCGAGATCGCGGTGCTATCCGATGTGCCCGAGGGCGCCGGGCTCTCGAGCTCGGCGGCGCTCGAGGCGGCGACGGCGCTCGCGCTGCTCGCCGCGAGCGGCAAGCCGGAGGTCGAGCTCGATCGGCCCGCGCTCGCGCGACTCTGCCAGCGCGCCGAGGCGGAATTCGCGGGTGTTCCGTGCGGGATCATGGATCAGTACGCCGTCCTGTGCACGGAGCCCGGCGCCGCTTTGCTGCTCGATTGCGCACGCGTCCGGGCGCGCAGCGTGCCGCTGCCGCCCGGGATCGAGATCCTGATCTTCGACACCGGTGTCTCGCGGCGCTTGCGTTCCGGCGGGTACGCGGAGCGGCGGGCGGAGTGCGAACGCGCGCTTGCCGGCGCCCGAAGCGCGCTCGATCGGTCGCTGGAGTCGCTTTCAGACCTTCGGGATGAAGACGTCGAGCGGCTCACGCCCGCGCTCGACCCGGTCGCGCTGCGGCGCGCGCGGCACGTGGTCTCGGAGAACGAACGGGTGCGCGCGTTCGCGGCGGCGCTCGCGGTCGGCGATCTCTCGCGCGCGGGCGCGGCGATGTTCGCGTCGCATGAGAGTCTGCGCGTCGACTACGAGGTCACCGTGCGCGAGAGCGATGCGCTCGTCGAGGACTCGGCCGCGCTCCCGGGCTGCGTCGGTGCGCGCATGACCGGGGCCGGCTGGGGAGGCTGTACCGTTCACCTGGTCGAGGCGGCTCGCGCGGGCGCGTTCGCAAGGGACCTCTCCGGCCGCTTCCGTGCCCGCTTCGGGCGCGAGCCGCGCTTCTGGCGCACCCGCGCCGCCGGCGGCGCGAGGCTGATATAAGGGCGGCATGAACGATTGCGACGTCGTCGTGGTGGGCGCGGGGGTCGGGGGCAGTGCGCTCGCGACGGTGCTCGCGCGCCGGGGCTTGTCGGTGCTCGTGCTCGAGAAGGAAGTCGAGTACCGCGATCGCGTGCGCGGCGAGTGGCTGGCGCCCTGGGGCGTTGCGGAGGCGAAGCGACTCGGGCTGTACGACACGCTGCGCGCGGGCGGCGGCCACCACGTCTTGGAGCATCGCAGCTACCAAGACGCGCTCGATTCCGTGCGCACGCCGCTGAACACCGTCGACCTGCGCGGGGTTCTTCCCGATGTGGCTGGCCCGCTCTGTCTCGGCCATCCCGCGATGTGCCGAATCCTCTCCGCCGCCGCCGAAGCGGCGGGTGCACGCGTGCTGCGAGGCGTCGACAAGCTCGAGCTCGGCGCGGCATCGGGCGGGCGCCGCGAGCTGCGCTTCGATCGCGACGGCAGCGCGAGCACCGTCCGCAGCCGGCTCGTGGTCGGCGCGGACGGGCGCAGCTCGAGCATTCGCAAGCAGGCGGGCATCGCGCTGCACCGCGATCCCACCCATCATCTCTGCGCCGGGCTGCTCGTCGACGGCGCCGAGGGCTGGCCGGAGGGACTTCAGGCCACGGGCGTCGAGCGCGACTCACACTTTCTGGTGTTCCCGCAGGGCGGGGGTCGCGCGCGGCTCTATCTCGGCTACGCGCTCGAGCAGCACAAGCGGCTCACCGGGCCGGACGCGGCGGAGCGATTCCTCGAGACCTTCCGGCTCACCTGCCTGCCCGAGGCCGAGGCGCTCGCGAACGCACGGCCGGCGGGTCCGTGTCACTCCTATGGCAACGAGGACAGCTGGACGGAGTCTCCTGTCTCGGAGGGCGTCGTGCTGATCGGCGATGCCGCGGGTCACAACGATCCGATCATCGGTCAGGGGCTCTCGATCACGCTGCGCGACGTCCGGATCGTGAGCGACATCCTGCTCTCGAGCACGGATTGGTCGCCAGCGGCGTTCTCGCCCTACACCGAGGAGCGACGCGAGCGGATGCGCCGGCTGCGCTTCGTCGCCGCGCTCGACTCGAGCCTCGAGAACGAGTTCGGCCCCGAGGCGGAGTCACGCCGTGCGCGCGCACGCGAGCGGCAGGCGCAGGACCCGTCGCTCCTGGGCTGGTTCCTGGCCGCCTTCGTGGGGCCCGACGCGTTGCCCGCCGCCGCCTTCGAGGCCTCGGTGCGCGAGCGCCTTTGCGCGCCAGACTAGCAGGGGACGACCGGATGGAAGCTCGACTGCGCGCGCGCATGGTCTACCACGGCGCCATCGTCGTCATGCTCGGACTGTTTGCGGGCTTCCCGTATGCGTTCGTGCTCACCGGTCAGCTCGCGGGCGACGAGCGCGCGTGGCGCATGGCGCATCTCGAGGGGTTGCTGAACGGCATGCTCGTGCTGCTCGCGGCCGCGGTCTCGGGCCGGCTCGTCCTCAGTCCGCGACAGCATGCCTGCCTCGCGGGATCCCTCGTCGTCGCGGCGTACGGCAACGTGATCGCCTCGACGCTCGGCGCGACCTTCGGCGTCCGCGGGCTCGACCTCGCGGGTCCGCCGCTGAATGCGCTGATGAACCTGCTCTTCTGGGTCGCGATCGCCGCCGTGCTCGCGGGCGTGGGGCTCTTGATCGCGGGCGCGCGCGCGGCGACGCGCGCCGGGACCCGCTAACGCCCGCTGGAAGTGCTCGCAGCGGGCGGGGGCTCGGACTTCGCGCGCGGATTCACGAGCAGGAAACGCGTGTCGTCGCCGCGCAGCGCGCGCACCAGGAACGGCTGATTCTTCTTCGCGCCCAGCGCCCGGCGGAAGTCATCGAGCGTGGCGATCGGATCCTTTTCGATCTCAACGATCAGGTCGCCGCGTTCCATGCCGGCTTCGTCGGCCTCGGAGCCGGGCTCCACGAACGAGACCAGCACGCCCTCCCGCTGCGGCAGGCGCTGGCCGCGGAAGGATGCCTCGGTGACTTCCTCGACCGTAAAGCCGTGCGAGGTCTCCTCCTCGTCCGGCACGTACTTGGGCTGCGCGGCCAGCGTTGCGCGGAGCTTCTGGCGCTCGCCGCCGCGCACGAGCTCGATCGCGACATCCTTGCCGACACTCTTCAGTGCCACCAGGCGCTGGAACTGGCCCAGGTCCTCGTCCTTCTCGGCGCGCAGCGTCTCGCCGTCGAAGCTGACGAGCACGTCGCCGACGGCGATCCCCGCGGTCTCCGCCGGTGAGCCGTGCGCGACCGACCCGACCACCACGCCGTGCACGTCCGGCTCGCCCCAGTAGCGGGCGAGCTCGCGCGGCAGCGGCTGGATCGTCACGCCGAGATAGCCGCGCGCGATCCGGCCGGCTTCGAGCAGGTCGCCGGAGACGCGCTTGGCCGTGTTGATCGGGATCGTGAAGCCGATCCCGCGGCCCTGGCCGCGCGAGTTGATGCCCACGACCTCGCCGCGCAGATTGATGAGCGGCCCACCCGAGGAGCCGTGATCGATCATCGCGTCGGTCTGGATGAAGTCGTTCAGCAGCTGCTCCGTGCGCAGATCGCGGCCTTTCGCCGACACGATGCCGAGCGAGACCGAGCCCTCGAGCCCGTACGGGTTGCCGATCGCGATCACCCACTCACCGACCGAGAGCTTGTCCGAGTCGCCGATTTTCGCGAAGGCGAATGGCGCCTCGCCCGACCGCGGCACCAGGCGCAGCACCGCGACGTCCGTCTGCTTGTCCGTGCCGACGATCTCTGCGTCGTAGCGACCTTCGCGGCCAGTCACGAGCACGCTCACCTTCTCGGCTCGGTCCACCACGTGCCAGTTGGTGAGCAGCACGCCCGCCGGGTCGATCAGGAAGCCAGAGCCCTCGATCAGGTCGCGGCGGTTGTTCACGCGCACCGCGGATTCGATGTGCACGACGGCCGGCGAGACCGACTTGTTCACGTCGATGATGCGCGCTTGCAGCTCGTCGAGCGCATCGCGCGCGAAGGCGGGTGGAAGCGCGGCACAGCCGGTGAGAACGAAGGCCAGAAGTGCGAGCCGAGTGCGCAGCGTCATCGCCGAGCCTCATCGGCCAGTGCGCGGCGGAACTCGCGCGCAGCGGCCTCGGGATCGGGGGCGGCGCCCAGCGCGCCGACCGCGGCGACGCCGAAGGCACCGGCCGCACGGATCTCGCCCACGCGCGCGGCGGTCACTCCGCCGAGGGCCAGCACGGGCACGGCTGTTGCCGCGCTCGCGTCGCGCAGCCAGTCGCAGCCGCGCGGCGGCGCTTCGGGCTTGGAGTCGGTGCGGTAGATCGGTGACAACGTCAGGTAGCTCGCGCCTTCCGCCGCTGCGCGCAGCGCCTCGTCGCGATCGTGAGCCGAATAGCCGATCAGCGCGTCGCGGCCCAGAAACCACCGCGCTTCGCGAATCGGCACGGCCTCCGCGCCGAGGTGAACGCCGTCCAAGCCGAGCGCGCGCGCGACGTCGAGCCGGCGGCTCGCGACCACGCGCAGTCCGCGGGCGCGAGCCGGCTCGAGGCGGCGTGCCGCCTCGGTCCACTCCGCACCCGTCCACTCGCGCTCGCGCAGCACGACGAGTTCGACGCCGCCGCGCGCGAGCGCTTCGATCACGTCGAGGAGCGGCCGTCCGCCCGTGCCGCGCGGACCGTCGCTCAGGTAGCAGAGTCTCGGGATCACGACAGGTCGATCAGACCGGCCTCGGGGCTCGACGCCTGTGCGTGCAGACGGCGCGGCATGCGCCCCGCCTCGTAGGCGGCGCGGCCGGCCTCGACGGCGAGCTTCATCGCGTGCGCCATCTTGATCGGGTCCTTCGCGCCGGCGATGCCGGAGTTCATCAGCACGGCCGTGCAGCCGAGCTCCAGCGCGATCGCCGCATCGGAGGCGGTGCCGACGCCCGCGTCGACGATCACCGGACAGGACACGCTCTCGAGAATGATGCGGATGTTCGCCGGATTGCGGATGCCGAGCCCGGAGCCGATCGGCGCGCCGAGCGGCATGACCGCGGCGCAGCCGATCTCCTCGAGCCGCATGCAGGCGACCGGATCGTCGGTGATGTACGGGAGCACGGTGAAGCCGTCCGCGACCAGCACGCGCGCGGCCTCGAGCGTCGCGGTCGTGTCGGGAAAGAGCGTTCTCGGATCGCCGATCACCTCGAGCTTCACGAGCTTCGTGTCGAGCAGCTCGCGCGCGAGCTGCGCGGTCGTGATCGCCTCCATCGCCGTGGTACACCCCGCGGTGTTGGGCAGGATGTGGAAGCGGTCGGGCGGGATCCAGTCGAGCAGCGACCCGCTGCTGCGCGTGGTCAGATCGACGCGGCGCACCGCCACGGTGATCATCTCGGCGCCGCTCGCGTCGAGCGCGAGCCGGTTCTCCTCGAACGATTTGTACTTTCCCGTCCCGATGATCAGCCGCGAGCGCAGCTCCAGGTCACCCAGGCGATACGACGAGCTCAAGCGCCACCTCCGACGGCGTGGATCACCTCGACCTTGTCGCCGTCGCGGATCCAGATCTCCGCGAAGCGCGACTTCGGGACCACCTCGGCGTTGATCGCGACCGCGACTCGCCGCTTTCCGAGATCGAACCGGCCGAGCAGGTCGAGTACGCTGAGGGGGTCCGGCGTCTCCTGTGATTCGCCGTTCAGCACGAACTTCACGCGCGGGACGTTAGCGGAAAGCTCGCCTAGATTGAAGCGCGTGAGCGGGGTGTCGAAGCTGCGCGCCTGGGCCGAGATCGATCGCGGCGCGCTCGTGCGCAATTTGCGCGCGATCCGCGCGCGGGCGGGCGGGCGCCGCGTGATCGCCGTCGTGAAAGCCGACGCCTACGGGCACGGGGCCGTGCTCGTCGCGCGCGCGCTCGCAGCGGACGGCTGCGACGCCTTCGCGGTCATCTCGCTCGACGAGGCGATCGAGCTGCGCGAGGCAGGCCTGCGCGAGCCGATCCTGCTGCTCGGCGGACTGCTCGAGCCCGACGAGGCGGACCGCGCGCTCGCGGGTGACATCGTACCCGTCGTGAGCCGCGGCGAGACGCTCGCTTGGCTGGCGAAAGCCGCAGCGCGCACTGGACGCAACGCGGTGTTCCACCTGAAGCTCGACACGGGAATGGGACGGCTCGGGCTCGCGGCGGAGGACCTGCCGCGATTCCTGGAGCGGCTGCGCGCCACGACGGGCGTCGTGCTCGAGGGCGTGATGAGCCACCTGGCGGAGGCGGACGATGCCGGGTCGGCCGCGACGGAGTGCCAGCGCGCGCTCTTCGCCGAGCTCCTCGGCCGCGTGCGCGCCGCGGGCTTCGCGCCCGAGTGGATCCATCTCGACAACTCTGCCGGCATCTCGCGCGGGGCGACGCCCGGGACCAACGCCGTGCGGCCGGGCCTCTGGCTCTGGGGCGTGGATCCGACGCTCGAGGGCGGGAACGCGCTCGAGCCGGTGATGAGCCTGTTCGCGCGCGTCTGCCACACCAAGATCGTCCGTGCCGGGACCAAGATCGGCTACGGCGGCGACTTCGTCGCGCGCGAGACCTCGCGCATCCTGACCCTCGCGATCGGCTATGCCGACGGACTGCCGCGCGCCGTCGGCGGGAAGATCGAGGTCGGCTGGCGCGGCCGGCGCGTTCCCCTGGTCGGACGCGTCTCGTGCGACCTCGCCACCGCGGTCGTTCCCGGAGCTGAGGCGATCGAGCCCGGCGACGCCGTGCTGATCTTCGGCAGAGCCGGCGCGCTCGCGATCCCCGTCGAGGAGGTCGCGCGCGCGGCGGGCACGATCTCGTACGAGATCCTCGCGCGCATCGGCCCGCGCGTGCCGCGCATCGCGACTTGATTCTCGCGCGCGCCCCACGTACATCGGGGCCAAAGCGGGAGGGATGAATGCGCGTACTTGTCCTGGGCTCCGGCGGCCGTGAGCACGCGCTCGCCTGGGCGATCGCACGAAGTCCTCTCGTCGATCTGGTGCTCTGTGCGCCGGGCAGCGACGGAATCGCGGCGGACGCGCGCGTGGTCGCGATCGATGCCGGCGACCCGCGCGCCCTCGTCGAGCTGGTGAAGCGCGAGGGGGTCTCGCTCGTCGTCGTCGGACCCGAGGATCTGCTGGCCGCTGGCGTGGCGGACCGGATCGCGGATGCCGGCGTCGCCGTCTTCGGCCCGAGCGCCGAGGCCGCGCGCCTCGAGTCGAGCAAGCGCTTCGCCAAGGAGTTCATGGCGCGGCACGGCATTCCCACGGCGGCCCATGCGAGCTTCTCGTCGGCAGACGCCGCGGAGGCGCACGTGCGCGCGCGCGGCGGCCCGTGTGTGGTGAAGGCGGACGGACTCACAGCGGGGAAGGGCGTCACGGTCTGCGCCGGCCCCGACGAGGCCGTCGTCGCCATCGCCGAGATCATGCGCGCGCGGCGCTTCGGTGACTCGGGCGCCGAGGTCGTGATCGAGGAGGTGCTGCGCGGCGAGGAAGCCAGCTTCTACGCGCTCTGCGACGGCGAACGCTTCGTGGTGTTCTCGCACGCGCAGGACCACAAACGCGCGCTGGACGGCGACCTCGGTGAGAATACCGGCGGCATGGGCGCCTACTCCCCCGCGGCGCTGATCGACGCGCGGCTGGAGCGCGAGATCGTGGAGACGATCATCCGCCCGACGGTCATCGGCATGCGCGCGGAAGGCCGGCCGTTCCGCGGCGTGCTCTTCGCCGGGCTGATGATCGACGCCGGCCGGCCGCGCGTGGTCGAGTACAACGCGCGGTTTGGCGACCCCGAGACGCAGGCGCTCTTGTTCCGTCTGCAGTCCGATCTCGTACCGTTGCTCGTCGGTGCGGCCGAGGGGCGCCTGCCCGACGATCCCGTGCCGGTCGGCTTCGGCGATCCCGCGGTCTGTGTGGTCGTGGCGAGCTCGGGTTATCCGCGCAGCTTCGCGACGGGGCGCGAGATCACCGGGCTCGAGGTATTCGCGGGGCTTCCCGACGCAAAGGTGTTTCACTCCGGATCGCGTCGCATCGCCGGTCGCTGGGAGACCACCGGCGGGCGGGTGCTCGGCGTGACAGCGCGCGGCGCGACGATCGAAGCCGCTCGAGCCCGCGCCTACGAGCTCGCGGCGCGCGTCCATTTCGACGGCGCGTACTACCGGCGCGACATCGGCGCGCGCGCGCGACCCGCCGCGCGCGCGTGATCGTCTCGCTCGCCGAAGCACTCGAGCGGCTCGCCCGCGGAGAGCTCGTCGCCTATCCGACCGAGACGGTCTACGGGCTGGGTGCCGATGGCTTCTCCGCCGCCGCTTTGGCGGGACTTCTGGCGCTGAAGGGCCGCGGCGCCGAGCGCGGCCTCTCGGTGCTCGTGCCGGATGCCGCGGCGCTCGCGCGTCATGCCGCGCCGCTCCCTGCCGCGGCCGAGCGCCTGGCCGAGCGCTTCTGGCCCGGGCCGCTGACGCTGGTCGTGCCGGTCGCCGATCCCCGCTTCGCCGGGGTGCGCACACCACTCGGTGTCGGCTTTCGTTGTTCCCCGCAGCCCACGGCCGCCGCCCTCGCGCGCGCGGCCACGTGGCCGGTCGTCTCGACGAGCTGCAACCGCAGCGCCGATCCGCCATGCACGACGGCCGCAGAGGTCGAGCGCACCTTCGGTAGGGAGCTCGCGATCCTCGGCGGCGAGCCGGCCTCGGGACTCGCGCCCTCCACGGTCGTGGCCATCGGCAGCGATGGCGCGCCCGTACTTCTGCGCGAGGGCTCGATCGCGTTCGCCGAGCTCGAGCGGGCGCTCGAAAACTAGCTAGTCGACCGACCCGATGCGCAGGCGCATGTCCTTGGGCGCCGAGTCGCCGAGGAGCTCGCGCAGCCGGGCGAAGATGCGCGGTTTCTCGAGCTGCAGAGCTTGCATCCAGGACGAGTCGCGCACGCGCGCGTGGATCACGCCGTTGCGGACGCCGTCGGGTCGGCAGTGGGCGAGGAAGCTCGGGCCGAGCGCCTCGTCCCAGGCTCGAATCACGGCCAGCGCCTGCGCCGTCGCGCCCAGCCCGACCTCGTCGAGCAGCCGGGGCAGGAGGTCGCCAAGCGACTCGGCGGGCCCGCGCCTGCGCGGTGTTCCCGCGGGCGCTCGGCGTGGGGAGTTGCGTCGGGAATCGTCGCCGCGCGGCACTTCGCCATGGTACCCGACGTGCTAACGTCGGCGCCGGCGATGCCCAAGCGCAAGGCGATCACGCTGAAGTGCGATTTCTGTGGCTCGGAGAGCCTGCGGGTTCGCCGCGTCGCCTTGGACGTCGGCTACGATCGCCTCGGTCAGCGCCACGTGGTTCGCTACGCCTGCGACTCGTGCTCGCGCGAGAAGGACAGCGCCCGGGCCAGCGCGGTTGACGCACGCCAGAAGCCCTTATAGCTTCGCCCCTTCGCTCGTTCGGGCGAAGCCCGCTCGCCCTCCTCGGAGTACTTCCATGGTCACAGTTCGCCTGTATCGCACTGGTGCCAAGAGCAACCCCTCGTACCGCATCGTCGTCATGGACTCGCGCAAGAAGCGCCAGGGGCGAATTCTCGAGCAGCTCGGCACGTACGATCCACAGATCCAGGGCGACGGCGCGATCCAGCTGCGCGAGGCTTCGCTCGCCAAGTGGATCGAGAACGGCGCCACTCTCTCAGACACCGTCGCCTCGCTGATCCGCCGCCAGAAGCGCTCGCAGGCGGCAGCCGCGAGCGCGAGCTAGGCGCCTCGGATGAAGGAGCTCGTCAACTTCATCGCGCGCACGCTGGCGGAGGAGCCCGAAGAGGTGGAGGTCCACGCCGCCGAGGACCACGTGATCGAGCTCCGGCTCGCGCCCGATGACGTCGGCAAGATCATCGGCAGGCGCGGAAAGACCGCCAAGGCGATTCGCACGCTGCTCTCGGTTGGCGGCGGTGGCTGGGATCTCGACATCGCCGGTCACGGCGAGGATGACGACGAAGACGACGACGGCGGCGACGACAGCGGCGACGAGGACGAGGACGATCAGGATTGAGCCGTGGCAGCCAGCGGGAGCGCGAACGAGATCGCAGCGGCGCCCGGCGTCGCGGGCCGGGACTGGGTCGAACTGGGCCGGGTGCTCCGGCCGCACGGCTTGGACGGCGGCCTGCTCGTAGCGCTGCATAGCGACGATCCCGCCAACCTGCTCGATTCACCGACCATCGCCCTGCGCGCGGCCCCCGGCACGATTCCCTTCCGCGTCGAGAGCGCCGAATCGGTGGGCGCCGGCCCGGGCGGCCGGGCGCGCGTTCGACTCTTTCTGGACGGGATCGACTCGCGCGACCGCGCGGTCGTCTGGGCCGATGCGGTCGTGCTCGTGCCGCCGGGCGCCCTGCGAGCGTTGCCGGAGGGCGAGTTCTACTGGCGCGACCTGATCGGGCTCGAGGCCCGATCGGCCGACGGCACCTCCCTCGGCCGGGTCGCCGAGATCCTCGCGACGAAGGCCGCAGACGTGCTTCTGATCCGGCGCGACGGGCGTCGCGACTTGCTGCTTCCGGTGGTGAACGGTCTGATCCTGCGGCTCGAGCGCGAGCAGGGCGTGCTCTGGCTCGATCCACCCGACGAGCTCGTGGCGGAGGCGGAGCGATGAGCGCCGGGCCGCGGGTCGACATCGTCACGATCTTCCCCGAGCTCGTAGAGCACTTCCTCGAGGGGTCGCTGCTCGGCCAGGCCCGCCGCGACGGAGTGCTCGACGTGCGCGTCGCGGATCTGCGGGCGTTCTCGAGCGACCGCCACCACTCGGTCGACGATGCGCCCTTCGGCGGCGGGGACGGAATGGTGCTGAAGTGCGAGCCGGTCGTGGCCGCGGTCGAGGCGCTCGCCCGGCCCGACGCACGGGTGCTCGCGCTCTGCCCGCGGGGCCGCCGCTTCGACCAGTCGCTGGCGCGCGAGCTCGCACGCGAGTCGCAGATCGTGCTTCTCTGCGGCCGCTACGCCGGCTTCGACGAGCGAATCTTCGCGGTCACGGGTGCGGAGCCGCTCTCGATCGGGGACTATGTGCTCGCAGGGGGGGAGCTCGGGGCCTTGGTCGTGACCGAAGCGGTGACGCGACTCGTGCCCGGCGTGATCGGCAATCCGATCTCGCCCGAAGCGGATTCCTTCTCGGAGGCTCTGCTCGAATATCCGTTGTACACGCGCCCGCGCGAGTTTCGCGGGCTCGAGGCTCCCGAGGTCCTGCTCTCGGGAAATCACGCTCTGATCGAGCGCTGGCGCGCGAACGAAGCCGAGCGGCTGACGCGAGAGCGCCGACCCGATCTTCTCGAATCCAAGGGAGCGAAGCGATGAGACAGATCTCCGAAGTCGAACAGCCGGCCCGCAAGGAGCACCCTGATTTCCGACCCGGTGACACGGTGCGCGTGCATGTGCGGATCAAGGAGGGCGACAAGGAGCGCATCCAGGTCTTCGAGGGCGTGGTGCTGCAGCGCCGGCGCGGTGGCGCGTCGAGCAGCTTCACCGTGCGGAAGGTCTCCTACGGTGTCGGCGTCGAGCGCATCTTCCCGCTGCAATCGCCGACGATCGCCAAGATCGAGGTCAAGGCGCGCGGCCGAGTCCGTCGCGCGCGGCTCACCTACCTGCGCGAGCTCTCCGGCAAGGCTGCTCGCATCCGCGAGCGCGATGCATTCGCGCCGGGGAGCGGCGAGGCCGCGAAACCGGCAGCCAAGGAAGCGACGACCGAAGACGCATGAGGATCCACGGGATCCAGCTTCGCGGACTGACCGTGCCGAGCGGCGACCACCAGCTCGCCCTCGATCCAGGCTACACCGTTCTGCGTCTTTCGGACCCCGGAGCCGCGCGCCGCTTCGTCGCACTGGCGCGAGCGCTGCTGTATCCCGAGAGCGAACATCTCGCGCAGCTCGATACGCGCGGGCGCGCGGTGCTGACGCTCGCGCTGCGCTCCGACGCGTGTCTGGTCGCGGCCGACTTCGCCCGCGGCCGAGTCTCGCTCGGCCGTCACGAGGTCGCCGGCGGCGGTTACAAGGCGCTCTCGAGCGACTCGCACGAGATCGAAGAGTATCTGCTCGCGGTCGGGCTTCCGCACGCGAACGAGTTCGCCCGGCTGCACGTCTTCGGCGTGGCCGCGCCGGCCGCGGCCGGCGCTGTCGGAAGCGGTGACACGCTCCTGCCGGCGCGGCGCCCCGCGACGGCGAGCCCGCCGCTCCCGCGCGCGGCCGACGAACGCAGGGCTCGGTGGGCCGCGGAGCGCGCACGGCTGCTGGCGGAGCACGAGGAGAGAACGCTTGCGCTTTCAGCCGAGCGCGCGCGCCTGGAAGCAGCGCTCGAAGGTGCGCTCGCCGCGTCGGCCGCGGAGCGCGTGCGCAGTGACGGCCGTCTGCGCGAGCTCTTGGGCCGGGAAGAGGCGTTCACGGCGCTCGAGCGCGAGCACAAGCAGACGCTCGCGGAGCTGGAGAAGAACGCGGTGCTTGGCGACGCGGTCGAGGACTTCGACGCACGGCTCGCGCAGTTCCGCACCCTCGCCGCGGAGCGCGACGAGGAGCGCGCCGCGATCGAGTACAACCGCCTCGAGCTCCTCGCCGAGCGCGCGCGACTGCGCCTCGCGCCGCGCCGCCAGGTCGTGCCGATTGCGCTCGGGCTCGCGCTCGGCGCAGCAGGCTCTGCAGCGGGCGCGCTGGGCTACGTCGCCGGCTACGCCCTCGCGGCTGGGGGTGTCCTGGCCCTGCTGGTGGCGCTCGCGAGCACCCGCATCTCGCGCGTGCGGCTCGGCCGCGTCGAAACGTTGCTCGCGACGCTGCGCGTGCGCGAGCGCACCTCGGAGCGGCGCTTCGAAGCGGAAGGCGGGCAGATCCGCGGGATCATGCTCGCGCTAGGCGTGGACTCGCTCGAAGCGCTGAGCAGCGCCGCACGCGGCTTCGCGGAGGTCTTCGAGCGCGCGGAGGCGCAGAAGCGCCAGCTCGCGGAGCTCGAGCGGCGCTACCCCGCCGAGGCGCGCGACGAGCTCGCGAGGCTCCGACAGGCGCGCGGCGCCGCCGAAGGGAGCGGGATGGTGGGCGCCGCGCGCGACGCGCTGCTTGCATTGCCGGCCGAGCTCCCCCTGCCGCAGATTCCGGCAGAGCCGTTCGAGGCTGCGGACGAGGCGCCGGCCGAAGCGGACACGGCGGTCGATCTGGTCGAGAAGCCCGATGACGAGCCGGAGCCACAACGGGAGACACCCGGTCCAGAGACGCTGATCGTCGCCGCAGCGCACGTGCTCGGCCGCAGCGAGTCCGAGGTTCGCGCGCGCCTGGGGCCCGTACTGCCGGTGTATCTGCGCGCGCTCTCGGCGGGGACGTTCACCAACGCTCGCGCCTCGGAGGGCGGAGGTTGGCTCTTGCGCGGAGCCGCGCGCGACGAGCAGCCGTTCGAAGGACTCCCGGATCGCGAGCGCGAGCTCGTTCTGCTCGCGGCGCAGCTCGCGCTGCTCGAGGCGCTCGCGAGCGATCGCCGGGTCCCGCTGCTGGTCGGCCCCGATCTGCCGGCGCGCGCCGACGGAGAACGCCGCGCGCTCGCGCGCGCCTTCAAGCGTCTCGCCTCGGTGGTGCAGGTGATCCAGGTCGTGACGACGTCCGAGCCGTGGGCCGAGCACGCGGGAAAGAGCTTCGCGCTCTAGTGTCCGGTCCCGGAAGTTCCGACGCGATCCTCGCGGTCGAGGCGCCGCGCTCGCAAGGCGCCGCCAGCGGCCCGCGGGCTGCTGGCCCGCGAGGGGCGAGGCGAATCCGCAGATTCGTCGAGCGAGTGCAACGCCGCGAGCGCGGCTGCACCGGCCGCCGAGAATGCGAGCGACCTTCCGGGACGGGAAACTAGGAGCCGTCGGCCGTGAAGGCGTCGCGCAGATGGCAGATGCGCGCCGGGGCCACCGCGGCGTCGATCGCCACGACGTCGAAGCGCACGCGCGAGTGGCGCGGCAGGCCCCCTTGCGCGAGCAGCTCAGCGGCCGCGCGCGCGATGCGGCGCTGCTTGCGCGCGTCGACGGACTCCGCGGCCGAGCCGAAGCGCGTGCTGCCGCGCAGGCGCACCTCGATGAAGACGAGCGCTGCGCCGTCGAGCGCGATGAGATCGAGCTCGGCGTGGCGAAGGTGTACGTTGCGCGCAACGATGCGAAAACCGAGCTGCTCGAGGTGGCGCGCGGCGAGCGCCTCTCCAGCGGCGCCGCGCGCGCGTGTGTGGCCGTGCGCGTTTCCCGGAGGACGATCGGACATGGGATTGCCTCGTCTTCGGGGTGAGGCCGCTTGACGGTATCGGACGCGGGCGGGGTGGTCTACGTCGTGGCCACGCCGATCGGAAATCTCGAGGATCTCTCGCCGCGTGCGCAGCGCATCTTGCGCGAGGTCGCGCTGATCGCCTGCGAGGATACCCGCCACACGGCCCTCCTCTGCCAGCGCTACGCGATCACCACGCCGCGCGTCTCGCTCCACGCGCACAACGAGGCGAAGCGCGTGCCGGAGCTGCTCGAGCGCCTCGCGCGCGGCGAATCGCTGGCGCTGGTCTCCGACGCGGGGACGCCGCTCGTCTCTGATCCCGGGGAAAGGCTGGTGCGCGCGGCGCTCGACGCGGGCATCGCCGTCGTGCCCGTGCCCGGGCCGTCGGCCGTGCTCGCTGCGCTCGTGGCGAGCGGCTTCGCGACCCGCAGGTTCGCCTTCGCGGGCTTCCTGCCGCGCAAGGGCTCCGAGCGCGGCGAGACGCTCGCCGCGCTGCGCGGCTTCCCGGGGACGCTCGTGTTCTTCGAGGCTCCGAACCGCGCGGCCGACACGCTCGTGGATCTGCACGCCGCGCTCGGCCCGCGCCGTGTGGCGCTCGCGCGCGAGCTCACCAAGCGTCACGAGTCGGTGTTGCGCGGGCAGCTCGGCGAGCTCTCGCTCGAAGAGCTGCGCGGCGAGCTCACGATCGTCGTCGAAGGGCCCTCCGACGACGCTCGGACCCCCGCGGCTCCCGAAGAGCTCGACGCCGCCGCGGACCGTCTGCTCGCGTCGGGACTCTCGCGGCGCGACGCCGCGCGCCGCCTCGCCGCCGAGCTCGGCCTGCCGAAGCGCGACGCCTATGCGCGCGTGCTCGCGCGCGCCAAGCGCGGCGCTTCGTAGGCTCTCAGCCGCCGGTGCCCTCGGCGATCAGCCGCGCCGCCTCGCGCTCGTCGATCACGGCCACGGCCAGCTTGCGCGCCTTCTCGAGCTTGGCGCCGGCGTTCTCGCCAGCGAGCAGATAGCTCGTCTTCTTCGAGACCGACTCGGTGACCTTCGCGCCCGCGGCCTCGAGCCGCGCCTTCCAGGTCGCACGCGGCTCGGCGAGGGTCCCGGTGATCACGACGATCCGACCCGCGAGCGCGGAGCTGGCGGCGAGCTCGAGCGCGGGTCCGCTGCGGATGCGCAGGATCGCGCGCAGCCGGTCGAACTCGGCGCGATTCTCGGGGTCGTCGAGCCAGAGCCGAACCGAGTTCGCGATCGTCGGTCCGATCTCGTCGACGGCTTCGAGCGCGTCGCTGCTGGCGCCCGCGAGCGTCGAGAGCTCGGGGAACGCGCGCGCGAGCACCGCAGCGACGCGCTCGCCGACGTGGCGGATGCCGAGCGCGTAGAGGAAGCGCGAAGCGTCGACGTCCTTCGCGCGCTCGAGTGCCTCCACGAGGTTCTGCGCGGACTTCTCGCCCATGCGCTCGAGCTCGGCGAGCCGCTCCGCGGAGAGCGCAAAAAGGTCCGAAGGGCGCTGCACGAGGCGAGCGTCGATCAGCAGGTCGACCAGCTTCTCGCCGAGGCCGTCGATGTCGAGCGCGTTGCGGCTCGCGAAGTGGCGCACGCGCTCGCGCAGTTTCGCGGGACAGGTCGGGTTTGGACAGCGCAGCGCCACCTCGCCCTCGGCGCGCACGGAGCCCGCGCCGCAGACCGGGCAGGCTTCGGGCAGGCGATACGGAGCCGTGTCGGGCGGTCGCAGCTCGCGCACGACCTTCACGACCTTCGGGATCACGTCGCCGGCGCGCTCGACGAAGACCGTGTCGCCGACGCGCACGTCGAGGCGGTCGATCTCGTCCTGATTGTGGAGCGTCGCGTGCTCCACCGTCACGCCGCCGATGTGCACGGGTTCGAGCACGGCGACCGGTGTGAGTGTCCCCGTGCGGCCGACCGATGCCTCGATCGCGAGCACGCGCGTGGTCTCCTGGCGCGGCGCGAACTTGAACGCAGCCGCCCAGCGCGGCGACCGGTTCAGCGTGCCGAGCCGCCGACAGAGTGCGAAGTCGTCGACCTTCACGACCGTGCCGTCGACCTCGTAGGGCAGCGCGTCGCGCTCGCGCTCGAGCCGTTCGTGGAACGCGAGCGCCGTCGCGATGCCGACCCCGTCGACGCGGCGCGCGTCGACGCGGAAGCCGAGTGCCGCGAGGCGCGCGAGCAGCTCGCTCTGCGTCGCAGCGCCCAGCGCCTCTTCTCCGCGGCCGATGCCGTAGACGAAGAACTCGAGCGGCCGGCCGGCGGCGCTCTTCGGGTCGAGCTGGCGCAGCGTGCCGGCCGTCGAGTTGCGCGGGTTGGCGAAGACCTCGAGGCCCTCGGCGCGCCGCTCGTCGTTGAGCCGGGCGAACTCCGCGAGCGGCATCAGCACCTCCCCGCGCACCTCGAGCAGCGCGGGTGGATCGCGGCCCAACAGGCGCAGCGGGATCGTGCGCACGGTGCGCAGGTTGTGGCTCACGTCCTCGCCCATGCGGCCGTCTCCGCGCGTGGACCCGAGTGCGAAGCGACCCTGCTCGTAGACGAGCTCGACCGCGACGCCGTCGTATTTCGGTTCGGCGGTGTAGGCGAGCTCGCCCGTTGTGCCGAGATAGCGGCGCACGCGCGCGTCGAACGCGACCAGCTCCTCGGCGCGCGTCACGTTGTCGAGCGAGAGCATCGGCACGGCGTGCTCGACCGAGCGGAAGCTCGCCACCGGCGCCGCACCGATGCGCTGTGTCGGTGAATCCGGCGTGACCCATTCCGGGTGACGGCTCTCCAGCTCGAGCGCCTCGCGGAAGAGCCGGTCGTACTCCGCGTCCGAGATCTGCGGGTCGTCGAGCACGTGGTAGCGGTAGTTGTGCAGCTCGAGCTGCTCTCGCAGCTCGAGCAAGCGCGCTTGCTCGTCCGCCTTCGCATGCGCCACGGCCGGGCATCATGCCCAGCGCTGGACGCGCGCGCCAGCGAGGGGAAGACCCGCCAGCGGTACCGCAGGCGGAGAGAAGAAAAGGTTCACTCTTGGGTAAGCTGTTGGCCCAAGATGCCGAAGAGGAGGCAGATGAGCTCTGAAACTCCGCTGCTCTCTTCGGACGAAATCCCGGCGTTCCTGGACGCTCTCGATCGCGGCGTGCTGCGCGTGGCCGGCGCGCGCGTCGCGGCCGCGAACGCGGCGCTCGGTCGGATGGCAGGACTGCCGGCTTCCGAGCTCGCTGGCCGCGAGCTCTCCGAGCTCTTCGTCGACCCGAGCGATCGTCCGCTCGACGGGCTCGAAGCCGGCGACGGCTTTCAGCTTCGCGACCTGCAAGGCCGCTTGCGGCCGGTGTCGCTGCGCCGTGTCTCGGACGCGCTCTGGCTCGTCCTCGATCGCGAGCGCGAGAGCCGACTCGAACGCGAAGTCTGGCGCCTGGCGAGCGAGCACCGTGAGATCGCGGCCCCGCCCGAAGAGCCGCTGCGCGGCGAGCAGATCGGCATGATCGAGCACGAGATCCGCACGGCGGTGACGGCGGTGCGCGGCTATCTGCGCTGGCTGGCCGGCGAACGCGATGGCCTGCTCGATCCCGAGCACTGGAGCTTCGTGCGCGAAGCGCGGCGCGCGATCGAACGCGTGGCCCCGCTGCTCGACAACTTGCTCGAGCTCGCGCGCGAGGGCGAGGCGCTGCCCGGCGCCTGCAAAGCGCTGCGCCTGCACGAAGTGCTCGAGCTCGCGGTGCGAACCGCGCGGCCGCTGCTCGCCGACCGCGGCGTGAAGGTGGAATATGAGCTCGGCGCTCAGCCCGACGCGCTCGTCGGCGACCCCGACCGGCTCGAACAGGTCTTCGTGAACCTGTTGGCGAACGCCGCGACTTTCTCGCCCGACGCCGGCCGCGTGCGCGTGGTGACCGAGCTCGCGGAGCTCGACGGCGGGAGCGTGCTGCAGATCGCCGTGGCCGACCAGGGCCCGGGCATCGCACAGTCGGAAGCCGAGCGCATCTTCCGGCCGTTCGTCCAGGGTCACGGCTCGGTCGGCGTCGCCTCGGGCGGTGTGGGCCTGGGACTCGCGATCTGCCGCCGAATCGTCGCCGCGCACGGCGGCCGGATCGAGGCGGTGCCCGATCTCGGCTACGGACTCTTCCGCGTGACACTTCCGAGCGAGAGGTAGAGCAGCGCCATGACCCGACCCGGAATGCCGCGCACCGTTCCGCAGCGCAAGCAGATTCTCGTCGTCGACGACGCCGAGGTGATCCGCACCTACCTGAAGAACCTGCTGCCGATGAAGGGCTACGACGTGCTCGTGGCCGAGGACGGGCTGAAGGCAATGGCGCTGCTCAACGACGGCGCGCGTCCCGACGTGGTCGTGCTCGACGTGATGATGCCCGGCATCGACGGCATCGAGACGCTGCGCAAGATCAAGCAGATGATGCCCGAGGTCCCGGTGATCATGCTCTCCGTCGTCGGCAAGGCGGGCACCGTCGTCGACGCCATGAACCTGGGCGCGGCCGACTACATCAACAAGCCGTTCGAGGAGGAAGAGCTCGAGATCGCGCTCAAGAAGGTGCTCGAGATCGAGAACCTGAAGGGCGACCGCGACGATCTGCGCGATCGCCTGCGCGCGCACGAGGCGCGCGAGCGCACGAGCTTCCTGTGGGCGTCCGAGAAGATGACGCGCATTCGCGACATCCTCGAGCAAGTCTCCGACGCGGACGTGACGATCCTGATCCACGGCGAGAGCGGCGTCGGCAAGGAGGTCGTCGCGCGCACGACGCACGAGCTCTCGACGCGCCGCGAGCAGCGCTTCGTGAAGGTGAACTGCGCGGCGCTGCCCGAGGAGCTGCTCGAAAGCGAGCTCTTCGGCTACGAGCGCGGCGCTTTCACGGGTGCGTCGTCGCGCAAGGCCGGCAAGTTCGAGGTCGCGAGCGGCGGGACGATGTTCCTGGACGAGATCGGGGAGATGAGCCCGAAGCTCCAGGCCAAGCTCCTGCAGGTTCTACAGGACGGGGAGTTCTCGCGACTGGGCGGCGATGTGGACGTGCACGTGGACGTGCGAGTACTGGCGGCGACGAACCGAAACCTCGAGGACATGGTGCGCAAGGGCACGTTCCGCGAGGACCTGTACTACCGCCTGAACGTCGTGAACGTCTGCGTGCCTCCCCTGCGCGAGCGGCGGGAAGAGATCCCCGTCCTGGTGGAGCACTTCCTCAAGATGTACAGCGCGAAGTACGGCCGCCAGCGCGACGGCATCTCGGACCGGCTGATGCGCGGCTTCCTGGCCTACGCCTGGCCGGGCAACGTGCGCGAGCTCGAGAACATGTTGAAACGCATCGTCGTCCTACAGAGCGAGGATGCGATCGCGGACGAAATCTTCGGAGCTCCGTTGCCGAGCGCCCGGCTCGAGCCGAGCGCAGCCGAGGCCGTGGAGCCGACCAGCGCGGAGGCCGGTTCCGGGCAGGTCTCCCTGCGGGACATCGGCCGCCGCGCCGCCCGCGATGCCGAGCGCGAGGCCCTCAAGCGGGTGCTGTACCAGACCAACTGGAATCGCAAGAAGGCGGCCCGGATCCTGGAGGTCTCGTACAAGACCCTGCTTCAGAAGATCAAGGAGTGCGGGCTGGGCGAATGAGCCCCCGGCCGCCTCTGCCCTCGCCGAGTCCCGTGCGCTTCCCGTAAGATGTAGTCATCTTCCCATCGCCCCCCGAACCGGACGCCCCGGGCATCCGGACCCTTGGCACGCTTGTGGCATGATGCCCGCCCCAGCGGCCCCCGGTCCGGAAACCGCGGATGCCGTTTGTCTCGACCCACGCGAGCGCGATCCGCGCTTGGGAGAGAGGATCTAGATGGCCGCCAGGGACATGCGCAACGAAGCCGGGCTGAGTCTCGGCGATCTCTACGGAGTTCTGCGACGCCGACGCTGGTGGTTCGTCGTACCGACTGCGGTGGGGGTGGTCGTCGCGCTGGCGCTCGCGCTGGCGCTGCCGGCGGAGTACGAGGCGGTCGCGACCGTCACGGTCGAGCCGCCGGTCATCCCGGACAAGCTGGTCCCGAACACGATCGCTTCCGACACCGAGACGCGTTACGAGAACCTGAAACTGCAGCTGCTCGCGCGCGACAGCCTGTCGAGCATCATCACCGATTCCAAGCTCTTCGAAGGCGCGACGACACCGCGCGAGGAGCAGGTCGAGGAGCTCCGCCAGCGGATCTCGATCGCGCCGTTGCCGCCCGCGATCATCGACCCGCGCAAGCCCGTCGAGCTGAACTCGTTCAAGATCTCGTTCCGCTACTCGAACCCGAAGATCGCCGCCGAGGTCGCGAACCGCCTGGCGCGCGATTTCATCTCGGCAAACCTGCGCGACCGCACGAGCCTGGCGGAAGGCACGATGGAGTTCTTCGATCAGCAGCTCCAGAAGGCGCGCGCCGACCTGGCCGACGTCGCGCGGCAGATCGCCGACTACAAGGAGAACTTCCAGGGCGAGCTGCCCGAGCAGCTGCTGCTGAATCGCGATCGGCTGGAGCGCAACCGCATGGATCTCGCCAGCACGGAGGCCAAGCTCGAGGGTGCGCGCGACCAGGTGCGACTCCTGACCGTGCAGATCCAGGAGATGCGCACGGCCGGCGCGTCGGATCAGAGCAATCCGAGCCTGCGCAAGCGCGTGCTCGAGATCGAGCTGAACAAGCTGCTGGCTTCGGGCAAGACCGAGAAGCACCCTGACATCGTCCACACGCGCGCCGAGATCTCGCAGCTCGACGACATGATCGCCTCGAGCGATTCCGAGCCGATGGCGCAGTCTCGCGAAGAGATGGCGATGCGCGACAAGCTGCGCGACTACGAGGTCGACGGAAAGGTGTGGGCGGGCGAAGTGGAGCGGCTCAAGGCCGACATCGCCGAGTACGAGCAGCGGATCGAGAACACGCCGCGGCGGGCCGCCGAGCTCGATCACCTCGACCAGCAGTACAAGAACATCACCGAGGCGATCCGCTCGCTGCAGCTCCGCCAGGTCGATGCGGAGATCGGCAAGACGATCGAGACCAACAACAAGGGCGAACGCTTCCGCGTGGTGGAGTCGGCGGAGATCCCGGGCTCGCCGATCAGCCCGAACCGCCCCATCTGGTTCACCGCCGGCACGCTCCTCGGCATGATGCTCGGGCTCGGCCTGCTCGTGCTGCGCGAGATGAGCGACCGCAGCTACCACAGCGTGATGGACGTGCAGAACTCGCTCGGGCTGCCGGTGCTCGCGGCAGTGCCCGAGGTCACGCTCGCGGTGCGCGCGGCGCGGCGCTTCCGCTTGCCGCGCTTCGGAGCCGCGCGTGTATAACCGCTTCTTCGGTTTCGCTGCGGATCCGTTCCGCGTGAACCCGGATCCGCGCTTCCTCTACATGTCAGAGGGGCACGCGGAGGCTCTGGCGACGCTCGTCTACGCGGTACGGGAGCGAAAGGGCTTCATCACGCTGACCGGAGAGGCCGGCACGGGCAAGACGACGATCCTGAACGCGCTGCTCGCGAAGCTCGGCCCCACGGTGCAGACCGCATACATCTTCAACACGGCGCTCGAGGTCGAAGACCTGTTCGCAATCGTCTTCGAGGAGCTCGAGCTCGAGCCGATCGAGCCGTTCCGAAAGAGCGCGGCGCTCTCGCGCCTGAACCACTACCTGATCGATCGGCTCACGAACGGCCTGCAGACGCTCCTGATCGTCGACGAGGCTCAGAATCTCTCCGAGGCGCTGCTCGAAGAGATCCGCATGCTCTCGAATCTCGAGACACCGCAGTCCAAGCTGCTGCAGATCATGCTGGTCGGTCAGCCGGAGCTCGGCGAGAAGCTCGCTCAGCCGCGGCTGCGGCAGCTCCGACAGCGTGTCGAGCTGCGCCACTCGATCCGGCCGCTACACGCGCAGGAGACGATGGCCTACATGCGCGAGCGACAGCGCGTCGCGGGTCATCCGCGCGGGGACGCCTTCACCGTCGCGGCGGAGCGGGCGGTGTACCGCTTCTCGGGCGGCATTCCGCGCGTCATCAACGTGCTCTGCGACAACGCGCTGATCGTCGGTTTCTCGCGGCAGTCCGCGCGCGTCTCGGCCGAGATGGTCGAGGAAGCCGCGCGCGACCTCGGCCTCGAGGAGAATGCCGCGGCTCCGCAGCGCGAGCGCGGCGGCGCCGAGCGCGAGGCTCGACCTGGTTTCCTGCGGCGGCTCTGGCGGGGGCGCGCTTCGGCTTCCGGCGTCGAGCTCTAGCTCGAGGAGGTTCGTTCATGGGCAAGATTCACGAAGCGCTCCACAAGGCCGAGCAGATGCGCCGCGACGCACCGGCCCAGCCCGAAGCCGCGAGCGCCCCGCTCGAGACCACGGCACCGCGAGCGCCGGAGCGCCGCTTGGGCTGGCTCGCGCGCCGCAAGGCGAAGCGGCCGACGTCGCTGCCGCCCGGCGCAGCGATCTCGACCGGTGAGGCGACGCTCTCCGAGGAGTACCGGACGCTGCGCGCGCGCATCCAGTCGCTGCGCCGCACGCGCGAGCTGCGCAGCATCGTGATCACGTCGACGCGGCCGAGCGAGGGCAAGACGACGACCGCGGCGAATCTCGCGCTCAGCTTCGGGCTCGAGCGCGAGGGGACCACCTGCCTGGTCGACGCAGATTTGCGTACCCCGCGCGTGCACCAGGCGTTCCGGAACGCGGGCCCCGTCGGCCTGGTCGAAGTGCTCGAGGGCGACGCGAAGCTGGACGAGGCGCTGGTCGCGGTGCCGGATACCCGGCTTTCGGTCCTGCCGGTGCGCGCGCTGCCGACGGCGCCCTCGGAGCTGCTCGCGTCGCGCGCGATGTCTGACCTGGTGGCTGAGCTGCACACGCGCTTCCACACGGTGATCTTCGACGCTCCCCCGGTCCTGGGGCTGCCCGATACCGTCACGCTCGTGGACCTGTGCGACGCGGCGCTCTTCGTCGTCGGTGCCGGCAGCGCGCCCCGCGAAGAGGTCGACTCGGCCCTCGAGCGGCTCGATGCGAGCAAGGTTCTCGGCGTCGTGCTGAACCGCTGCGACTCGAGCGAGGTTCCATACGCGGGCAGCTACGGCTACGGCAAGAGCTGACGGCAGATTTCTGCGGTCGGAGGCGCAGGCGGAATGGCGACATTCGCAGCGATCCTGATCGTCCCGTGGCTGCTCGCGCTCGTGCTGACGCCCGCGACGATCCGCTTCGCCCGCGCGACCGGCAATCTCGACTACCCGACCGCGCGCAAGGCGCACAAGGCGCCGGTCGCGATGCTCGGCGGGGTCGCGGTCTTCGCGTCGATCGTGCTCGGGCTGCTCGCGCTCGCGCCGTTCGTGGCGCCGGTTCGAGCGGCGCTCCTCGGCTACGAGTCGCTCGGGGCACTCGGCCTGGGCGCGGGGCTGATGGTCGCGCTCGGCGCCTGGGACGATCTCTACGACATGCGGCCGATGCACAAGCTCGTCGGCCAGATCGCGATCGCCGCGCTCACCTGGGGAATGGGTTTCCAGGTGGGGGTGATCGAGCTGCCGTTCGCATTCTTCCTGAGCTCCGCCGCGCCGGTCTCGTTCTTGGTGACGGTGGGCTGGATCGTGATCGTCGCGAACGCATTCAACTTGATCGACGGCATCGACGGTCTGACCGCGGGCGTCTCGGTCATCACGGCGCTCACGGTCTTCCTGCTCGCCAATCAGAACGGCGCCACGGTCCCGGTGATCGCGGCGCTCGCGCTGTCCGGTGCGCTGGCGGGATTCCTGCGCTTCAACCTGCCGCCGGCGCGCATCTTTCTCGGTGACGCGGGGGCGCTCTCGATCGGCTACCTGACGGCGGTGCTCGCGCTGGCGTCGTATCAGAAGTCGACCGCCGCGGTCGCGTTGATCGTGCCACTGCTCGTGCTCGGCCTGCCGCTGCTGGACACCATCCTGGCGGTGATCCGCCGCGGTGTCTCGCATCTGCGGACGCGTGGCACGGAGGGCTTGCGGCCCGGTGAGATCTTGCGCGCCGTCACCAGCGCGGATCGGGGTCATTTGCACCACCTGCTGCTGCGCAACGGTCTCTCGGTACCCGAGTCACTCGGCGTGCTCTACGCCATCTGCATCGCGCTGGCGGTGATCGGGCTCGGCACGCGCGGCGCGAGCTCGGGTCTCCGCTGGGGTCTCTTCTTCGGGCTCGTCGGCACGGGCTTCGCGGCGCTGCGCGCACTCGAGCGACGCGCGGCGCGACGCGAAGCGGAGACTGCCGAGCGCCCGGCCGCGTCGGAGCCAGCGAAGCCCGCCCGGCTCGCGGCGGGCAGCCGGCGCGGCGCGGACTGAGAACGCCAATGCTGATCTACCTCCAGTATCCCTACGGCCTGCTCGCGCTGATCGCGCTGGCGCTCCTCTTCTGGCGCCCGATCTGGGGTCTCGCGCTCCTGGCTGCGATCTTTCCGATGGATCCCTGGTCGCCGCGGCTGCCGGTGCCGGGCGTGAACACCGAGACGATCCTGATCGGTGTAGCTCTCGCCGTCACGGTGCTCCGCTTCGGCGCGCGACTCCCGCCGCTGCGCTATTCGGGCCCGGTCCTCGCCTTCATCGCGGTCATGTTCGTCTCATTCGTGATCGCGGTCCCTTGGGCGCGCGGACTGCAAGGGCCCGACGGCGGCCCCGTGATCTGGCCGATCTTCAAAGCCGTGAAGAGCATGACCTTCACCGCCTTGCTCTTCTTCAGCGCCTACTGGTGGGTCAGGGAGCCCGAGGACCGCCAGCGCATGCTCGAAGCGCTCTGCGTCGGACTCTTCCTGTCCAGCGTCGCCGGGATCCTCGACTACGCGATCGGCATCAACCCGAGCCGCATCGAGGGTCGCGCGAGCGGCTTCGTCGGGGATCCGAACGAGATGGCGGAGTCGATCGGCTCGATGATGTTCGTGCCGCTCTACCTGCTGATGCGCGGCCGCGAGCTCGGCATGCGCTGGCGTACCTTCGCCGCGGCGAGCTACGGGCTCGCGGCGACGGCGATGGTGCTCGCGCTCTCGCGCGGGAACTGGATCGCGTT
>Ga0210377_10000530_pt1 | contig 36706 bp, 25 predicted proteins | sample PLM4_65_b1redo_FD_155480 | JGI IMG/M metagenome (GOLD analysis project Ga0210377, IMG submission 155480) | Groundwater sediment microbial communities from an aquifer in East River, Colorado, USA - PLM4_65_b1 redo | ecosystem: Environmental > Terrestrial > Soil > Riparian zone | place: USA: East... | reverse complement strand
GGCTGCCACCCGTTTTTCGCCAATCCTGATTGGGTGGCAGCCTCATCCCGATTGCCGTTATCGGGATGGGGATGGCTCTTTCTGTTCTTTACCTACAAAGATGACATGCACCCAAAAGAGTCCGGGAGTAGAAAAAAAACTTGACGCGAGCCTTGGGGGACGTCATAATTTACTTTAGCCGTGGGAGAACTGTCGTATTAACGGCTTTTTGTTTTGGAGTTGAATAAGACTTTTCACATCTCATAATACCGCAGCGGTAAAGATCCCAAAGTCCTGATATTTATCAGAGCGCCTGCATTTTGTCGACCGCCCTCGAAAAAGCCGGCCCCCCTGTGTTCACGGGAGAAACTATGCAGAACAGCCATAAGCATGAAAGAGCAACCAGCAAGCACATGATAAGCGTCCAAAGACAGAAGACATTTTTCGCGGGCCTGCTCGTCACGGCAGGCGTGGTATTCATTATTAACTGCCGCCCTGAGATTCCGAGGCAGAGCTGGAACAGGCAATGGGGGCCCATCGTGCCGCACAAGACGTTTCCGGGGGACTGCGGAATCTGCCACGTGACCGAGCGATGGGACCTCGTTCGAGCCGATTTGTCGTTCGACCATGCGGCTGCGGCCGGCTATCGCCTCGAGGGCGCGCATGCTTACGCGGCGTGCCTTCGCTGTCACAACGACCGCGGGCCGGTCAAGGTGTATCTGGCCCGCGGGTGCGGCGGATGCCACCCGGACCCGCACGCCTCCTCGCTGGGACTGGACTGCGAAAAATGCCACGAGCAGACAAACTGGAGGCCGGCGGGGTCTATCGCCGATCACGCCAGAACGGGCTTCCATCTGATCGCCGCGCACGCCGTCGCTCCCTGCGAGAGCTGCCACCTCCAGGCCGCCGTCGGCCAGTTCCGCGGCGCCCCCAGGCAATGCGAGCTCTGCCACCAGAGCAATCTTGCCGGCGCGACGTCCCCCGACCACATCGCCAACGGCTGGACGACGAATTGCGAGCGATGCCATACACCCGCCGGCTGGGCAGGGGCGGATTTCCAGCATTATTTCTTCCCGCTCACCGGCGGACACGCCGGCGTCGTCTGCGCGACTTGTCATACCGGCGGGACGTTCCAACCCATCTCGTCGGCCTGCTACTCGTGCCACGCCGCCAACTACCAAGGGGCGCCGGACCACGTAGCCCTGGGCTTCCCCACGGACTGCGAGCGATGCCACAACACCACCGCCTGGACGCCCGCGTCCTTCGCGCACTCGTTCCTGCTCCAGGGATCGCACGACGTTGCGTGCTCGCTATGCCATACCACAGGCAGCACGAGCACGTTCGATTGCCTGGGCTGTCACGCAAAAGCCGACACGGATAGTAAGCACAGTGACGTTGACGGCTACAGTTACGCTTCGCAGGCGTGTTACCAATGTCACCCGGATGGACGTAAACGAGATTAGCGGTAAGCAGGTGATGAGAGACCGACGATGAAATTTGCTGCCCATAATTACAAAATGCTCTCTGAACGCAGCGGTTTTCCCTGGCGAATTCTGCTTTGCGCAATGACTTTTCTGGCGTGCCTTTCCCAGTTTGCTCGGGCGCAAGAGATCGTCCTGAGCGCCCGGGTCACGTACGAGATCTCCGACGGGATTTACGTCGATAAAGGCTCCGACGAGGGCCTTCAAAAGGGCTATTTCGGCACGCTGCGGCTGGACGACGGCCAGGTGTTCCAGTTCGAGGTGCTTCATGCCGCCGGCAAATCGGCGATGCTGCGTCTTTCCGGCGGCCCGGCCGCGACGCAAAAACTTGCCGGCCGGCCGGTGGAGCTGTCCTTCGAACAAAACCAGTCAAACAAAAGCGACGCGCGGCCGGCTAATGATCCCAACGCTAACAAGGACCAGACGCCTGCCGCCGGACCGCTGGAGAGCGATTTTGTCCCCCTGCTGGCCCCACCCTCCTGGGTCGTGGGCCAGCCCAAAGCGAGTAACGTCTTTCACGGCCAAATGAGCGTCCGCCAGATGCTTCAAACCGACCGCGACGACCTCCTTGGCTATTCCGTGACCCACGTCGGCTCATCCGGAAGCCTGGGCCGAATCGAAGGGTCTCCGTGGGGTTTCGAGTGGTCGGGCGACCTGGCCTACCGCGATGGGGACGCGTATCGCTCACATCCCGACTATCAGTATCCCCGCCTCGATCTATATCTGGCCTCGTTTCAGCGGCCTCTGGAAGGCGACGGTGAATTCCTTCGATTCGGCCGTTTTCTGCCGCGCGAGCTGCCCGGCATAGGATATGTTGACGGCGTCCAGGGGCAGTTTCGTCAAACGGACCACCTGCGGATCGGCGCCATTACAGGTTTCAAGCCGGACCGGGCCGACCTCGGCGCGTCAGTAGATGAGCCACTCGCGGCCAGTTACGCCACGTTCGAAACTGGGCAGCGCGGCAAGAAGTACTACATGGGAACGGCGGGCTTTCTGGCGTCGCTGTACGAGGGCAAAGCCGACCGGCTGGCCCTGCTGCTCGACCAGCGCGCCGACCTGAACTCTCAACTGGCGGTCTATTCGACGGCGGAACTGAGTTTCGATGTCGGGGCCGCCGAGACTCGCACCGGCACGAGACTTACTCGGCTGGACACGTTCGCCGTCTATAAGCTCGCTTCGTCTGTCTCGCTGCGGGCCGGCCTCGACCACTGGGAGCGGCCGGATAACCAGGCCGAGCGAGACCTGCTGTCCTTCGAGGACGACCGCTTCTTCGACAGCGGATATTGGCGATACTGGGTCGGCAGCGACCAGGGCATCCCCTGGAATTTGCGGCTGTCCGAGGAGGTTTCCTATATCGACTCGGCAACCGCCGATTACGATCCATACTGGCGGCTCGGGCTGACCCGCATGGGCCTGTTCTCATGGGAGGATGCCAGCGCGACGGTGACGATCTACAACCTTCCGGCCAAAGAGGCCGACGGCTACGGCGGCAGGGTTTCCGCTTACCTGCCGCTCCTTGAGCATAAGCTCTCCATCCAGCCCATCGTCGGGTTCCAGACGCTTGAGCTCGCCCCGCAGACTGCGGACTTCTCACTGACCTACCTGGGCGTGCGCGTCAATGGCCGGCTATCGGCCAACTGGAGCCTCTTCGGCGGATACACCCAGACCACCGGCGACAGCGTGGATTCCACCCTCCTCGACTTCGGCCTGCGCTACGCCTGGTAAACTTTACGACGATGGACGCTGCGTCCCTCATCCCTCGTCCTTCGTGGCCGGGCTTTCACCGGGCTTGAGCTGGTATCAGCAGTTGTGCAACGGTCCGTACGACGGCGCTTTGGTCGTCGAGGGCCGGCGCCAAATCTTTCGCATCGCGCGCAAAGAAAGCATTCAGCCGGACCTTCCAGAAGCTGTCCTTCTGAAGCGCCGCAAGCTGCTCGCGGGGCCATTTATATCCGAGACTCGTCAGACGCCATACAACAAAGGCACGTAACTGGTCGTTGTCTGACTCGAGATGTTTCAATAACAGCGAGTGAAAATTGGGTCTGAACCCGAAGCACACCCTTATCAAACCTTTAGTTTAACCACCAAGTTAAGCCAATACTGATACAAGCTGCTATTGCCGCTAGCGCTGCGTAAACACAAGACCACTTTGCAGAAACACAAGCGTTGAACATCATTTCAGTTTGCAGCTTGTAAAGTATATTGTCGCTTATTTCTTTGCATATTCGCTCGTATTCTTCGCATTTATCCCTGAGAATGACACCTCCAAAACCTCCCATTTGTCCTGCTTGGGTGACTATCGAGTCCATATCATGCAATCCGGTGCCCATATATTTACGTGCATTAACGACTTCAGACAACTTTTGAAGTTTCTTTATTCCATTCACCAATTTTGATGCATGCTGGTCCAACTTCGCCCCTTTTTCATACCAGAGTTCTTTTAAGATTGCAGCACATTCATTTTTACATTTCTCAATCTCTCGATTTGTCATTTTTTTGCCCTCGCTTTCTGCCAGCACGTTTCAAGATAGTGCGAAATAGAGACTGCCCTCGGTGGCCCCTTGGCGGTTTGTGCCGCTCGACTGTGATCGTCAGCCGTCTCGATTGTTATTCGCATACGTAATACTACGTAATTTGGCCCCAAATGGCAAGTTTTTGTTGCTTGGTAGAGTGAAACGGATATAATCAGTATTTGGGTGTGCGTGCCGGTCCTTATGTCTGCATGTATTATGGATTCGCGAGAACGTAAATACAGTGAACAATCTTGATACTCACTTCTACAGTGTACTCTCAAGGGCAAGAACAAACAAAGAGGTCTTCGAGTGTGTGAAGTACGTGACAAGGAATCCGACGGCCCAGGCCGTTCGAGCTTTCGTCTCTTGTCTCTTCGTGTCCAAATTGCATCGAAAAACAATATCTCGTTGTATTCTCAATCACCTACAAGGGAAAGCGATACCAGCGCTCCTTGATACCCTCAGTTCGCTCTCGACCGTCAATAGAGTAAGACAGCTTATGCTGCTCTGCAAACTTGGACATAAACCAGCCTTACTACAGATAGCCGCCATAATTACCGAAATGCAAGATGTCCATCCAGAGCTTGAGGCGAGTGTGGGTTCTTTCCTTGCAAATCACGCTGCCAGTCTCACATCAGAGCTTATTCAATTACTTCAATCTCCTTCACCCTTGTTGGTTCTGTTTGCTGCCCCTTGGTGCATAAAGTATGACCCACAGTTGACATGCAAACAACTTCACGACATCTCTTGTGACAGCAAAATAGAAGAGCCTATACGCAATAGGGCTTTTGGACTTCTATCCCGATATGATCCGTCACGTGCGCTTGAAGACCTCGCGTCGGGCAACGCACGTCTTGGAGCGGATACTGTGCTAAAAGCAATTGAGTGCGCTTATTCGGATGATGAGTACGAGCCAGAACAAGAATTGCTTGCCAAGATTTTCGCAAAAGGACTTGGGGATATCCCAATTGCTGCCGCGATATTCCTCTCAGAAGAGGGACACAAAGCAGCAAAAGACCTCCTTCGTACCTGGCTTATCGCGAGGTACGACGAGAAAAGGCGCGGGGTCGTGGAACACAGTGCTGCGCTCATGTTTAAGGGCGCAGTCGCGCTAACCAGAAGTGGTGACCAAGAGTGGATTTCGTTTCTTTCTTCTTACGGACCTCCAGAGAGTTACCCTTGCCGACAAATTTGGCGCGCAGCCAAACATCCGATCGGCCTTGCTACATACTTGAAGAAGCTGGATGAAATCACCGACGTAGATAAGATGTTCTCGCCAATGGTTGGAGCTCTGAGGTGGTACGGTGCAGATGCGGGGGCAGTGGTGCAACGTGTACTTGCCACTGGAGATGAACGGCTGAAGAAACGCGCGGCGGAACTTGCAGCGGGCATATGGCCGGGTAAGTCCCTTGAAGAAATTGCAGAAGAAAATAGCCCGATTCCCACCAGCGAAGCTGAAGTACCGATAAGAAGAGATGATGTCTCACCCGCGCGTCGGCGTGAGCGGATCGCTATTCTACTTGAGCGAGACCCAAGAATTCCGAAATCGGTGAAGGAGATGGAAGATTACACCTGCCAAGTTTGTGGAAGGAGACTTTTTCAAGCCAAGACGAATACACCATATGCGGAAACCCATCATGTTCAACCTCTTGGCCATGATGGGCCTGACAGTCCGGAGAATGTACTCTGCTTATGTCCCCTGTGTCACAGGCTTTTCCATCTTGGGGCGATAGGTGTCGATGAAAGCCTTAGACTTCATCTCGCACCGGGATACAATGAAAGTCTGCTAGCTGGGCTACAAGTAAGAAGAGGCAGACGTATTTCACCAAATATGCTAATGTATCATTGGATGACGTTCTTCGTAGCTCCGGTCGGGGTAAACTTTTCAGAAGACGAGGATTCATGCGACGAAGAATGTGGAGACGTATGACATAACGTGCCTTTCGAGTTCACACTACAGGGCCTACCACGTATGGTAGCGGTTCTTCTGCCACCATTAGAAATCGGGGGACATTACTTATGTCTCTCTGCACATTTTGCTTTCGTATCTCACGTGGAGTTGGTTCAGGTCAGCTTCCTGTGACACGAAGCATGTAGGGTGGGGCTTGCCCCACCATTGAGGAATCGGTGGGCTAGAGCCCACCCTACGAGTCTGAGAAATATCGTGATGAGAACGGGACTCCGGAGCATGCAGATCCATCAGACATGATTGGCAGGCGGCGAGAGCCTGCCGGCCAATCCTGTGGCGGTAATGTATATTCTCAGGACAAGGTGGCAAATTGCAGATCAAGGCTTGAAAGATGGTGACACGAAGAGCGTTTCTCAGGAATACGTTAATCGGCTCGGCGCCGGTGCTTTGTGGTTCGATGTTCTCCTGCCGGCCCATGCTCTCAACGCCGGCGGCGAAGCGGCGGCCGAACATTGTTATCATATTGGCCGACGACATGGGCTTTTCCGATGTGGGCTGTTACGGAGGCGAGATCCGCACGCCGAACATCGACAAGCTGGCCGGCAAGGGCCTTCGCTTCACGCAGTTTTACAACTGTGCACGCTGCTGCCCGACGCGCGCCAGCCTGCTGACGGGCCAATACGCTCACAAGGTCGGCCTGGCGCGGAACGGACAGAATCTGACGCGAAACGGCATGACCATCGCCGAGGCGCTGCGGCAAGCCGGCTACAATACGGCCATGGCCGGCAAGTGGCACGTCTCGGCCACGACGCCCCTCGCGGACCAGAAGCTCCACCAGAAGTGGCTCGACCATCAATACGAGCCCGGGCAGCCATTTGCCCCGCTGGAGACCTATCCGGTCAATCGCGGCTTCGACAAGCACTACGGCGTGATTTGGGGCGTCATCGACCACTTCGACCCCTTCTCGCTCGTGGACGGCGCCGAGGCCGTCCGGGACGTGCCGGACGATTACTACTTCACCGATGCGATCACCGACAAATCCGTCGAGTATATCCGCCAGCTTGGCACGTCGGACAAGCCGTTCTTTCTGTACGTCGCGCATTGCGCGCCGCACTGGCCTCTGCACGCGCGGCCGCAGGATATTGAAACATACAGGGACACGTACAAAGACGGCTGGGAAAAACTTCGCGCCGACCGGTACGAGCGGATGTTAAAGATGGGATTGTTCAGAAAGGCAAACACCTCCCTGCCGGCGATCCAGGACAAGGGTAGGAAATGGAACCAGCTCTCGCAGGAAGAAAAAACATTCGAGTCGGCCAAAATGGCGGTGCACGCGGCCATGGTCGATCGCGTCGATCAGGGCATCGGAAGGATTGTCGAAGCCCTCGAGCAGGCCGGACAGCTCGACAATACCGTTATCTTCTTTCTCGCCGACAACGGCGCATCGCCGGAAATACCAACGCAGCCCGGGTACGATCGCAGCTCACAGACGCGGGACGGGCGCACGATCCGTTACAAGGGCTTTCCTGAGCCGGGCTCGGAAACAACGTACACCGGCATCGGCCCGGCCTGGGCCAGCGCCGCGAACACGCCGTTCCGATATTGGAAGAAGGAGTCGTACGAAGGAGGCTGCCATACGCCGCTGGTCGTGCACTGGCCCGCGGGATTGCGGGCATCGGCCGGCTCAATCGCGCAAGAAGTTGGCCACGTGATGGACATCATGCCGACGTGCCTGGAGCTGGCCGGCTTGCGTTACCCGGCGCAATACGCAGGGCACACACTGACGCCGCTGGACGGCAAGAGCCTCGCTGCGCTTCTGACAAACAGCAAAAGAAAGGGCCACGAGAGTCTTTTCTTCGAGCATGAGGGCGGCCGGGCCGTTCGAGCCGGGGACTGGAAACTGGTAGCCCTGGAGAACGAGCCGTGGCGGCTGTACAATCTGGCCGACGACCGCACGGAGATCGACGATTTGGCCGCACGCTACCCCGAGCGGGTAGAGTCCATGGGCCGTCAATGGGAGCAGTGGGCTGCAGAGGTTGGTCTAAAAAAAAATAAAAGGACACCGGCCGGCGAGGACGCTTCATACGAGGCCGCAGGCCGCCGAAGCCTCAAAAAGCCGAAATTCTTCTTGACCGCAGGATAGCCTATCTGGTATAAAGAATACAGACAGAAGACGATTTGCGATGGCCGATTTCAAATCTAAAATCGCAGATCGAAAATCGAAATGAGTGAGAGGGTGGCTTTTCCCTATGGAACGCCTTACGGTGCTGATTGGTGAACAGCCGTTGCAGCTCTTCACCAGTTACAAGCCGCTAGTAGCCAATGACCAGTAATCAATCGAAAATCACAACTTATGAAGGAGGATTTGTATGTCCAAGAAACTGATTGTCTTAGCCCTCGCGTTGGCCCTTGGCCTAATCTCGTTGGCGCCAGCCGCCACGATTATATGGGTCTCGGATTCCTACGATGACAAGGCTGACGGCATCCCGGACGACCAGGGCTGGATCGATTGGCTCACGGCCAACGGCTACACGGTTGATCTGAGCTTCCGCAACCAGCAGGGCCGGACCCTCGACGCGGCAAAAATCGCCGCCCTGAACGCCGCCGACCTGATTATTTACAGCCGCAACAGCGATAGCGGCAGCTACGCCACGAACGTCGCTGAAGTGACCCAATGGAACTCCATTACGGCGCCGTTGATCTTGCAGGCCACGCATCTCGCCAGGAACAGCCGCTGGCTGTGGCTGAACTCCGTCGATATCGCGGCTCTTACCGCTCCCGCATTGAGCGCTTCGGTGCCCGCCCATCCTATATTTCGCGGCGTCACGCTGGGTGCGAATAACCAGGTGCAGCAGGTCCTGGATGGAGCCGTGGGTCAAAGCTCATTCATGACCACAACCAACGTGGGCAACGGGACCTTGATCGCCCAGCCAGTGGGCACCGCCGCGACCTGGATCGCCGAGTGGCAGGCCGGAGTCGAATTCTATAGCGGCTCAGGCCAGATCGCCGCAGGGCCGAGGATGTTATTCGCCGCCGGCACACAAGAGGCGGTACCCACTGCAGGCCGGGGGACATACAATCTCCTGCCCGAGGGCCAGAAACTGTTCCTGAACGCAATCCGATATATGATGGGCAGCGGCCCCGCGAAGGCCTCCCAGCCCCAGCCGGCTAATGGAGCTGTCGTCGTGGACACGTGGGTCAGCCTGACCTGGACGCCGGGCGACTTTGCAGCCTCGCACGACGTGTATCTGGGCGAAAGCTTTGACGACGTCAACAACGGCACCGGCAACGCGTTCCGCGGCAATCAGACGGCAACGTTTTTTGTCGCCGGCTTCCCCGGAAATCCTTATCCGGACGGTTTAGTACCCGGCACGACTTACTATTGGCGAATCAACGAGGTCAACACCGCCGATCCCAATAGTCCGTGGAAAGGCGACGTCTGGAGTTTCTCCATCCCCTCGAAGAAAGCGTATAAACCCGTTCCAGCCAACGGGACCGAGTCCGTCGCTCTGAATGTCACGCTGACCTGGACGCCGGGACTCGCGGCAAAATTCCACACCATCTATTTCGGCGACAATCTTGACACGGTGGCCAATGCCGCCAGCGGAGTGCCGGTGGGCACCACGAGCTACACCCCCAGCGGGCTTAAGATGGCCAAGACGTATTACTGGCGCGTCGACGAGTTCGACGGCACGGCCACCCACAAAGGCGACGTCTGGATCTTTACGACGCTGGGCGCCGTCGGGACCCCCAATCCGGCTAATGGCGCTGTGGGTGTGAACCCGGCAGCGGCTCTGACCTGGCGAGCCGGAGGTCTGGCCGCCTCGCACGAGGTGTATTTCGGCGCCGACGCTGACGCAGTGAAAAACGCCACCAAGACCTCGCCGGAATACAAGGGCCCCAAGGCCCTCGGCGACGAGAGCTACGCGCCCGGCATCCTCAAGCTCCAAACGGCTTACTACTGGCGAATCGATGAAGTCAACACCGTCAATCCGGACAGCCCCTGGAAAGGCAACGTCTGGAGCTTCACGACGGGCAATTACTTCGTTGTGGATGATTTCGAGGGCTATGACGCCGGCGCGAATCAGATTTGGTACGCGTGGCATGACGGCCTGGGCTACGGCACACCCGGGACGCCGGGCTACTTCGGCGGAAACGGGACCGGAGCGTCAGTAGGCGACGAAACCACGGCCTCGTTTACCGAGCTGACCATCATTCATGGCGGCAAGCAGTCGATGCCGCTCAATTACGACAATAACAAGCAGGGCGCCGCGAAGTACTCCGAGGCGGAGTTCAAGCTGACGGCGCCGCGCGACTGGACGGCGGACGGCGTGGGCGAATTGTCGCTGTGGTTCAGAGGCCGTGCGGCGTCCGTCGGCAGCTTCGTAGAAGGACCGGTCGGGACTTACACGATTACCGCTATAGGCGCGGACATCTGGAACCAGGCCGACGAGTTCCACTTCGCCTATAAGACGCTCACCGGCGTCGGCTCGATTGAGGCCCAGGTGCTCAGCGTCACGAACACGGATCCGTGGGCGAAGGCCGGCCTGATGATCCGCGAGACGCTGGCTGCCGGCTCGAAGTTCGCAGCCGTGTATATCACGCCCGCTAACGGATGCCGATTCCAGGCACGCATGGACACGGGCGTTGCCGCCACGAGCGATACCGCCGTTGTGACAACCCAGCAGACGGCCATCACGGCGCCCTATTGGGTGAAGCTGGAGCGGGACGTTGCGGGCAACTTCAAAGGGTATTACTCGGCCAACGGAACCACCTGGACGCCAATGTCGTGGAATCCGCAGAGCATCCCCATGAGCGGGAATATTTACGTGGGTCTGGCAGTGACCAGCCACAACAACAACGCCACGTGTACGGTCAAGTTCTCCGGCGTCAAGACAACCGGCACGGTCGGCGCGCAGTGGGCGAGCCAGGACATCGGCATTGGCAGCAACGCCGCCGAGCCGCTCTACGTGGCGGTTTCGAATGCGGCGGGCCAGCCGGCAGTTCTGGTTCACTCCAATCCGGCCGCGGCACAGCTTACCACCTGGACCGAGTGGGTGATTCCGCTGTCGGCCTTGTCCGGCCAGGGCATCAACCTGACGAACGTGGACAAGATTGCCATTGGTCTGGGCACGCGGGGTAACATGACGACACCCGGCGGTGCGGGCAAGATGTACATTGACGACGTCCGGCTGTATCGGCCGAGGACGGCTCCGTAAAAGCGTACAGCGGATTGACAATAGAAGACGCATCAACTCGGGGCCTATGCTGATTCAGTCGGCATAGGCCCCGCTCGTTCTTGGGACGTGCCGAGAACGCTTGCGGGCTCGTCGACGGACATTGACGCAGCTCGCCGTTTATGTTATGATAATCTATGTATAGATTTGTGCGAACGGTACTGCTCGTCACATTGTTGTCGCTGTGCGTAGTCGGCTCAGCAAACGCGGCTTGTCCACAGGCCGACCTGAACGGGGATTGCCGGGTTGACCTGTCGGACCTTCAAATTCTCACCGATCAATGGCTGTACCCGCCGGAGCAGGCGGTCCCGCCCGGAAGCTCCGCCGATTTGAATTCTAATGACGGCGTAGACCTCGCCGACTTCGCCCTGTTCGCCGATCAGTACCTGGAGGAGGGAATCACGCTGGCCATTAACGAATTCATGGCGGCCAACAGCAGCGTCGCCTCCGACCCGCAGGGACAGTACGACGACTGGATCGAAATCCACAACTACGGCTCCGAGGCCATCAACGTGGCCGGCATGTACCTGACGGACGATTTGGCCGTCCCCACCAAATGGCGGTTTCCGCTCAACAACCCGGCAGCCACCCTCATCGGCCCGGGGCGATTTCTATTGGTATGGGCCGACAATGACGTTGCAGACGCCGGACTGCACGCCGGTTTCAAACTCGACGCCGGCGGCGAGCAGATCGCCTTATTCGACCGGGACGGCGTCACGCTGATCCACAGCGTCACGTTCCCCGACCAGACGGCGAATATCTCCTTCGGCTGCTTCCCCGACGGCAGTGACACATGGCGGTTCTTTTCCGTTCCCACTCCCGGCGCGCCAAACAATAACGCCTATGAGGACGAGGTCAAGCCCGTGCAGTTCAGCCACAAGCGCGGCTTTTACGAGACGCCGTTCTCAGTTACCTTAGCCACCGAGACCAACGACGCCGCCATTTACTACACGCTCGACGGCAGCGAGCCGTACGATCTGTCCCGCGGCGGGCGCTTCCCGGCGGGGAATATTTACGCCGGACCTATCTCCATCAGCGGCACGGTCTGCCTGCGAGCCAAGGCCGTCAGGACGGGCTGGAAGTCTTCGGACGTGGAGACTCAGACGTACATCTTCCTGGCCGACGCGATTCGCCAATCGAGCAATCCGGCCGGCTTCCCCGCCACGTGGGGCGGCCAATCCGCCGACTACCAGATGGACCCTCGCATTGTTGACGACCCCGCCAACCGCTCAACCATCCGCGACGACCTCCAGTCGCTTGCGACCGTGTCACTCGTGATGAAGACGAGCGATCTGTTCGACGCCGGCACCGGCATTTACGCCAACTGGAGCGCTGAGGGGCCCCGATGGGAGCGGCCGGCGTCGATCGAGATGATCTACCCGGACGGCTCGAAAGGATTCCAGGCGAACTGCGGCGTTCGCATCTACGGCGGCGTCGGACGGCGAGAAAAGAAAAAATCGTTCCGCCTGCTCTTCAAAGACATCTACGGCCCGTCGCAACTTCAGTACGCGCTGTTCGGCGATGGCGCCGCCGACCAGTTCGACACGATCATTCTTCGCTCCAACTTCAACGACGGCTATCCCTTCGGGCAAAACGTCGCCCAGTTCATCCGCGACGAGTTCTGTCGCCGGCTTCAGTTGGCCCTGGGCGATCCCTCGGCGCACGGCCGGTTCGTCCATCTGTACGTGAACGGCCTGTACTGGGGTCTCTACAATCCCACGGAACGGCCCGACGCCTCCTTCGCCGCCTCGTACCTCGGAGGCGACAAGGAAGACTGGGACGCCTATAACTCCGGCTCCCCAACCGGCGAGAGCACCTCGGCGTCGTGGAGCGCGTTCCAGACTGCGATGCGATCAGGAATCGAAACGAACGAGGGATTCCATCGCGTGCAGGGCAATAATCCCGACGGCACGCCGAACCCCCGGTACATAAAATATCTCGACGCCGCAAACTATATCGACTACATGCTGATGAATATCTTCGTGGGCAATACGGATTGGCCGGGCCATAACTGGTACGGAGCGATGAATCACGTCAACAGCACCGGCTTCAAATTTTTCTCGTGGGACGCCGAATGGGTCATGGGGCTCGTCGTGGGGCACGGTCTCGACTCCGACCTTAATGAGAACGTCACGAACGTCGGCAGCAATCTCTGTGAAGCCTACGCCCGGCTTCGCAATAACGCCGACTTCCGCCTGATGTTCGGCGACCGCGTGCACCGGGCCTTTTTCAACCAGGGGCCTCTGTACGTGGAGGCCGGCAATCCCCGCTGGAACCCAACCCGGCCCGAAACGAACCGGCCCGCCGCCTTGTATGCGGAGCTCGCCGACGGCATCGAGCGTGCGATGGTCGCCGAGACCGCCCGCTGGGGCGACGTCGCCGGCGGCAATCCCCGCACCATCCGCGACTGGCGCAACGAACGGGACTGGATGCTGAATACGTACATGGTCCAGCGACCGGCGATTGTTTTTGGCCAATTGCGGAACATCGGCCTGTATCCCGCCGTCGAATCGCCGGCCTTTTTCGTCAACGGCTTCCGTCAGCACGGCGGCGCTGTCTCGAAAAATGACCAGCTCTCCATGACGGCCCCCGCCGGTACAATCTGGTACACCCTCGACGGCACCGACCCCTACCTGTCCACGGCGACACAGCAAGGCAACCTCACGGGAACCAAGCTCGTCGCCGAGAGCTCCGAAAAACGCGCGTACGTGCCCGTGCGTGCGATCAGCGAGAGCTGGAAGGCCATCAGGGGTTACGACGACTCGGCCTGGACGAGATCCGCCGGACCGCCCGGCGGCGTCGGTTTCGAGAGAAGCTCGGGGTATCAATCGTACATCAGCCTCGACGTCGGCTCGCAGATGTACGGCAAGAATTCAACCTGCTACATCCGCATACCGTTTACCTTCAGCGGCAGCCGAAGCAACTTCGACGCGATGAGCCTGAACGTCCGATACGACGATGGCTTTATCGCTTACCTCAACGGCGTCGAGATCGCCAGACGCAATTTCAGCGGCACGCCCACCTGGAACTCCAGCGCCGTCACGAATCAGTCCGACGCCGCCGCCGTGCAGCTCGAGAGCATCGACGTCTCGGCCGCACTGAACAATCTCCAGACGGGCAGCAACCTGTTGGCCATTCATGGCCTGAATTCCTCGACGACAAGCTCCGACTTTCTGATTTCCGCCGAACTGGTAGCCGGTAAGGGCGGCGCCGCCGGCGCCGCCGGTGTCTCGCCGAATGCGATTCGATATACCGGCCCGATTACGCTGACGCACAGCGTTCCAGTCAAGGCGCGTGCCTTGAACGTCAGCACATGGAGCGCATTGAATGAGGCCGTCTATACCGTCGGGCCGGTGGCGGAGAATCTTCGCATCACCGAGATCATGTATCATCCGCCGGCCGCACCAGATGCTAACGACCCGAATGAAGAGTTCATCGAGCTGACCAACATCGGGACGCAGGCCATCAATCTCAATCTCGTCCGCTTCACGAACGGCATCGATTTTACCTTCCCCGGCATCGAGCTTACGCCGGGCCAGTACACTGTCGTCGTCCAGGACCGCAGCGTCTTCGAGGCGCGTTACGGCCGGAATATCAATATCGCCGGCCAGTACTCAGGCCAACTGAACAACGCCGGGGAGAGAATTACACTGGCAGACGCCGCCGGACAAACGATCCTGGACTTCAAGTACAGCGACGGCTGGCGATCGCTGAGCGACGGCGAAGGCTTCTCGCTGACCGTCATCAACCCGGCCGATCCAGACTTAAGCAGTTGGGATGGCAAAGACGCCTGGCGGGCCAGCGCCTACGCCGGCGGCTCACCCGGACAGGACGATAGCGGCATTATCCCAAATCCGGGCGCTATTGTGATTAACGAAGTCCTGGCCCATGCGCACGCCCAGGCTTCCGACTGGATCGAGTTGTATAACACCGCCGGAACCGCTATCAACATCGGCGGCTGGTTCCTCAGCGATAGTAAGGACAATCTCTTCAAGTACCAGATTGCCAACGGGACAACAATCGGCGCAGATGGATACCTTGTCTTCTACCAGGACCTGCATTTCGGCAACGCCAACGCTGCCGGCTGCCGTGAGCCATTTGGCCTGAGCGAGAACGGCGAAAGCTTGTATCTAAGCTCGGCCCAGAGCGGCGTGCTGACCGGCTATCACGAGGTGGAGGATTTCGGCGCTTCAGTCACGGGCGTGTCGTTCGGGCGGTACTACAAGGCGAGTACTGATGATTATAATTTTGTGGCGATGGAACAGAATACGCCGGGCGCGGCCAACAGCTATCCGAAGGTCGGGCCTATTGTCATCAGCGAGATCATGTACCATCCGGATTGGCCCGTCGGCGGCCTGTACACCAACGACCAGTACGAATATATCGAGCTCTATAACATCAGCTCCCAGCCGGTCACGCTCTATGATTACGTTACGCGCGAGCCGTGGAAGTTCACCGACGGCATCGAGTTCACCTTCCCGGCCGACGTACCTGTAACGATTCCTGCCAGCGGGTATATGTTGGTCGTGCAGAAACCCGATGCGTTTATGTGGCGTTATCCGTCTGTGCCTGCCGAGAAGATTCTCGGCCCGTACGACGGCAAGCTGAGCGACGCCGGCGAGAGCGTCGAATTGAGCATGCCCGGCGACGTGGATAATCAGGGCAAGCGATATTATATCCGCATCGAGCGGGTCAATTACAGCGACGGGGCCGCCTTAGATGACCTGTGGCCCGCCGAGCCGGACGGCCAGGGCCAGTCGCTCACCCGCAAAACCCCGACGGATTACGCCAACGACCCCGCCAACTGGATCGCCGCAGCCCCTTCACCCGGCTTGTAAGTCCTCCGCAAGAGCAAGGCCACGTACCAAATCCGATCTGGTGCACAGGTAATTTATCGCCCTTAAATTTATAGAAATGAGTTTGCGAACATTGTGCGCTCTGTTAAAATGCCCACGTTGCATCAGTGGGAACGTGGCGAGGGCGTCCCGCCCGTGAATCGCAGGCAAGATGCCCGCGCCACGAATAGACAATGAATGGGAGGATAACGACTATGATAAGAGTGGGCATTGTGGGATTCGGGTTCATGGGGCGGACGCACTACAAGTGCTGGAAGACCATAGACGGCGTCGAGGTCGCCGCCGTCTGCGACGTCAATCCGAATATCGAAGAGGACACCAAAAAAACGGTCGGCAACATCGGGGACACCCAGGATACCATTGATTTCAGCAGCCTGAAGCTGTACAGCGACCTCGATGAGATGCTGGCCGATGCAGACCTCGACGCGGTCTCGATAACACTTCCGACGCACCTGCACGCGGACTGCTCCGTCAAGGCGCTCTCGGCCGGCGTGAACGTCATGTGCGAAAAGCCCATGTCACTGAAGGCCAAAGACTGCCAGCGAATGATCGACGCCGCCGAACGCAGCGGCAAAATCCTGCAAATCGGGCACTGCGTCCGGTTCTGGCCGGAATACGCCAAAGCCAAAGAAATCGTGGACAGCGGCCAATACGGCCGGGTCATTGCCGCGACGTTCCAGCGTTTAGGCTCTATGCCGACGTGGAGCGCGGATAACTGGTTCCTGGACGAGCAGCGCAGCGGAGGCATGGCCCTCGACCTGCACATCCACGACACCGACTACGTCCAGTATCTGTTCGGCATGCCCAAGGCGGTTTGCAGCTTCGGGGCCAAAGTTCCCGCCGGCGGAGGACTCGCCCACATCGTGACCCAGTATCTCTACGACGATGACAAAGTTGTCACCGCGGAGGGCGGCTGGGCGATGGCGCCGGCGTTCGGCTTCGAGATGAGCTTCAATATCGTGCTGGAAAAAGCGACGCTGGTTTACGACCTGACGCGCAAGCCCATGTTCAGGGTCTGTCCGGCTGAAGGAGCGGCCTTTACGCCGCAGGTCGAAGCGGGTGACGGCTGGTGCCTGCAGATCGTGCATTTCGCCAAGGCCGTCCGCGGCGAAAAGGTCAAGCCGATCACCACGCTGGCCGAATCGATGAATTCGGTGAAGATCGTCGCGGCCGAGAAGGAATCCGCGAGCAAGGGACAGAAGGTCTCGATTCGCTGAAACAGCATAAGGATTTGAGCGGGAGAACGGTACTATGAAGTGCAAGAACTGGCCTATCGGAGTCTGTAGCTGGTCGCTGCGAACCAACGTGGACGGCGTGGCGGACGCCATGCGGCAAATCGGGATCGATCACGTGCACCTCGGCGTCAGGCCGGCCCTGGAAGCAAAAGGAAAGGAGTTCCTGGCCGCCGTGCAGAGGCAGAACTGGACCATCAGCGCCACGATGATCGACTTTCCACAGGAGGATTATTCAACGCTCGACAGTATCAAAGTGACCGGCGGCATCGGACCCGATGAATACTGGGAGAAAAACCAGGAGCTGTTCCTCGGCGCCGTGGACGTGACGGTGACGCTCGGCGTCAAATATCTCTCGATGCACGCGGGCTTCATCGATGAAAGTGACGTGGCCTACGCCGAGAAATTCTACGAGCGGATCCGGTGTCTGGCCGACGTCGCGGGCGATAACAAGATCATGCTGCTGCTGGAGACGGGCCAGGAGACCGCCGAAGAGCTGCGCCGCTTCTTAGAGGAGCTGGACCATCCCGCCGTCGGCGTCAACTTCGATCCGGCCAATATGATTCTTTACGACAAGGGCAATCCGATCGAAGCCGTGAAGGTCCTGGCGCCGTGGGTCAAGCACCTGCACGCCAAGGACGCGACCCGGACCAGGAAACCCGGCACATGGGGCGCGGAAGTTCCCTGGGGCGACGGTGAAGTGCAAACCGCGGCGTTCCTCGATACGCTCGCCCAGGTCGGTTTCAAGGGCACGCTGGCAATCGAGCGGGAGGCAGGCGACAACCGTTTCGGCGACGTGAAGCTGGCCGCCGAGCGGCTCAGCCGCGTCAGCTAATTAAAACCGCCGGGCATTCAAATCCCAGCGGTTCAAACATGGACATAAGTTCAAGTTAAGGAGAATGCAATGGACTGGAAACTGTATTTCGCCCTGAGTTTTGCGATGTTCATGGAATTCGCGGTTTGGGCCGCCTGGATGCCCGTCTTGGCGGCACGGCTTCTGGGACCGCTGAAAATGAGCGGAAAGCAAACCGGCTGGATATACGCCACATTCCCGATTGCGTGCATCTTCATGCCCCTCGTGTCCGGCCAGCTCGCTGACAAGTATGTCAACACTGAGATCATTCTCGGCGTAGCGCACTTGTTGGGCGCTGCGCTGATGTTCGTTGCAGCGCGCAAAACAACCTTCAAGAGTCTCTTCGTGGTCATGTTCCTCTACTCTCTCTGCTACGCAGGCACCCTGCCGTTGGTCAACGCTATTCTGTTCGCCAATGTCTCGGACGTCACCAATCAGGGCAAAGTATTCCTCTGGGCCCCGGTAGCCTGGGCTCTCATCGGTTGGTTTTTAACAGGCTGGCGATGGATATTCAAGACCGGCGAGAAAGGCAAAGACTGCCTTTACCTCGCTGCTATTCTTTCAGTGATTATGGGAATCGGCTGCCTTGTGCTCTTGCCGGCCATGAAGCCGTCAGGGACTGGTGAGATGCCCATCATCAAGGCGATGGGATTGCTCAAAGACGCCAACTTCCTTGTCTTCATTGTCGTCTCAATGGTCTTCTTTGCCCTGATGCAGTTTTACTTCCTCGGGACGGCGCCGTTCATGCAGGCGATGGGCATTCCTCCCAAGAACGTCCCGGCCTCGATGGCCATCGCCCAGGCCGTCCAGGCCATCGCCACCTTCTTCCTGATGGCCCTTTTTATGGATAAGCTCGGCACGAAATGGACGCTGACCGTCGGCGCGACGTTCTGGCTGCTGCTGTACATCGTCTATGTCCAGGAAAAGCCGACATGGCTGATTGTCGTGTGCCAGTCATTCCACGGCATGGCCTACGTGCTCTTTGTCATCGTCGGCCAGATATTCGCCGACAGTCAGGCAACCGCTGACATAAAGAGCTCCACTCAGGCGATGCTGTTCGCCGCAACCACCGGCATCGGCCTGTTCGCCGGCACGCAGTTCGCCGGCTTCATCATGGATACCTTCAGAAAAGAAGGCAAGTTCGACTGGCGTAAGATCTTCATGGTCCCGGCCGCGATAGCCCTGGTGTGCGTTCTCGTGTTCGTATTCTTCCTCAAGGCATAAGCACAACCGCAAAACCTTTTGCCGACAAAAAGACGTTAAGGCCTCCGCTCGAAACCCGGGCGGAGGCCCTTTTTTTGCCCTCAGCCGGGGCCAAAGTCTGTTATGCGCTTTAGGAACCAATCAACTGCGCGAGTTGAACGCGGTTTTTGTTGAGCCATTCGGCCTTGCGGCGGATCATTTGGAGAAATTCGCTGCCGTGGTGGTGGGCGAAGAAGCCGGTCGCGGCGATGGGCAGGACGGCCTCGGCGATCATCGCCTCGATCATCAAATCCGGCAGGGCGTCGAGCGTGTTCCTATCGAGCGGGATGACGCAGCGGTAGCCGCTCAGGAATCCAAGCAGCTTATCCTGGTCGAAGTAATCGGGCCAGTCGGCGGGATTCGGCCGGCCGCCAACGATGGAGAATTGCAGCATGCCGTTAGCCAAATCGACCACGGGCGGCGCAACGCGGATCGAATCGAAGTCCAGCACGACGGCGACCTTGCTTCCGCAAAAGAGCATATTGCCCGGATGCCAGTCTCCGTGGATGATCTGCCGGCCCCAGGAGTCGAAACCCAACTGATTCACGCGGATGCTCGATTCGTTATAGAGGACCGTCAGCATCTCGGCGGTGGCGCGCAGCTTTTCGCCGGGTTTGGCTGTGCGGTCGGAACCGATGGTTTTCAGATGCGCGCGAACGGTTGACGAATCGTGAAAGCTGGCCTGCTGCGGCTTCCAGTCGTGTGTAAAACCGCTCAGATGCCGGTGGAATTCCGCCAACCGCCGGCCGGCGTCCGTTGCCGCATCGGGCGAGCCATCATAGCGAACGCCGGAGACGAATTCGAACAGCTCGTAGATTTGATTGTCAAGCTGCAGGATCGTATGATGCTCGTCGCGCGTCGCCAGCAGGCTCGTCACGGGAAATCCCCTCTCGACCAGATGAGCCTGCACCGCGTGGGCGAAGGCGACGCGGCAAAGGTCGTCCCTGCCGCGCGGACGCCGCTTCAGCAGGAACTTGCCCCGCTCGCAGACCACGACCATTTTCGGCGAGCGCCGGTTGCCGCCGGACAGCGGCCTGATCTGCACGATAACGCCGACGTCATAATGGCTCAGGACGCAAACAAGCTCCTCGGTAGAGAAATGTGCACCGGCTCGCGGCATGGGCTAAATGATTATGGGCTACTGATTATTGATTGTCGATTAACGGCAAATGACATTCGGTCATCGCAGCAGAAGAAGAACAATGACGATGAGAAACACCGCCGCAGCGGTGCTGAGGATCAGGATCGCCATGCGGTAGTTGGCGATGGTCTCTTCCTCGTAAGCCTTTTCTTTCATCTCGACGGCTTCGCCCTCCTGAAGCTTCTCGAGCACTGAGACGTCGATTCGTTTGTGCGCCTGGATCGGCGGCTGGCCGTGGCGAAGGGCCTCCAGGTCCACGAGCAGCTCCTCGATGTTCTGGTAGCGGTCTTCCCGGCGTTTGGCCATCATGATTTCGACGACCTCCGAGACGCCCGCCGAGAGCGAGGTGTTGATATGGTCGGGCGGCACGAGCTTTTCCCGCAGATGCTTTCGCATCACGTCGGCGGAGTCCTCCGCCATGAAGGGCACGCGCCCGGTCAGCATGTGATAGAGCGTGGCACCGAGGCCGTAAATATCGGCCCGGCCGTCGATGTCGATTTTGCCGCGAATTTGTTCCGGCGCGATGTAGTACGGCGTGCCGTAGGCCTTGCCCGCTTCGCTCTGCGCCGCTTCGATGTCCGTCGTCTCGCGCGCCAGACCCATATCCGCCAGCTTCACCGTCCCGGTCGTGTTGATCATGATATTCTTGGGCTTGACGTCGCGGTGGATCAGGCTGCACGCATGGGCGTGCGCCAAGGCGTGCGCGACCTGAATAATAATGTCCAGGGCATCCGCCTCGCTGAAGATTTTTCCCGCCGCCAGGTCGTCGGCGATGGTCTTGCCCTCGACGTACTCCATCACGAAATAGTGGTACCCCCCCGCCTCACCAACGTCGATGGCTTGTACGATGTTCGGATGATTGAGCTTGCCGGCGGCCTGCCCCTCCTTATAAAACCGCTCGACATACTCGGGATTCTCGCTGAAGCGTTTCGGCAGGACTTTGATCGCCACCATTCGGTTCAGGCTCAACTGCTTGCCTTTATACACCACGGCCATCGCCCCGGCGCCGAGCTTGCCGAGGATTTTGTAGCCGGGAATTTTCTTGACCGCCGCCTTGGTCTCCTTGACGTCCTCCTTCAACCGCTCGGCTTGGCTCGACGTGATGTAACCCAGCTCGATCATCAGGTCCTTGAGGATCACGGGACTCACCTGACGGCGCGAGTGCAGCTCATCGAGCGAGTGATGAAGCTCGTCGTCGGTGCAGAGCCCGCTCTCCACCGCCATTTTCCCAAATACCGTATCGTAATTTGTCTCGTTCGTCATTGGTACTACTCAGGCAGACCGAGATGCGTTCGCTGAGGAGTCAATCCGTTGACTTTCTTAATACACCCGATAACAAAATCCAATGGCGCTCATTATCGGTCCGCCGGAAGCAATGTCAAAGAAAATTTACCAATTCTTATAAAAGATAACCCGCTAATCCAATCGGTCTTTTCCGCCTTTGGGTTTAGAACTTTTACCCGCACCGGCATGTATCCGGCGCCGAGTGATTCATCGCAATCTATATCCTGTATCCTGTATTTTGTATTCTGTATTCTGATTTTTCTCTTGCTTTCCGGAGCGATTGAGGCTATAATGCCGCCGCGTATGAGTGAGATTGGCAACTTCGGTCCGGCCACGGGCGCCGCCCATACAGATGTGTCTTGCACAGGAGACAGCGTATGGAAAAGCAAGTGGAACAGTACATACACGGCCTGCCGGATGTCGAGCTACTTGAGTACACACGGACCAGCACACACCTGACGGAATCGCTCGATTTCGCAAAGCTCGAGCTGGCCGACCGGCACATCAGCTCCAACCGTATAGCCGCTCTTGAGAAGCAGTTGCAGCAGCGTCAGGAGACCCGGCGGCAGGCCGCTGAGATCAAAGCCGCCGAGCCGCTGATCTGGGAATGGCGCATCGCCGTTTTTCTGTGCGGCCTGTATTTCGGGCTGCCGCTGGTCTTTTTCGTCCCCACATGGCTGCGCTTCCGCGACGAAGGCTACAGCAAAAAATACAAAGACATGTGGGTCAGCGCCCTGGCCGGCCTCTGCCTCCAGCCCCTCCTGATCCTCCTGCACCTGCCCCCCTGGAGCTGGCTTATCAACCTGTTCTAAGCGGGATCGGTGGGGCGAGCCCCACCCTACGATTTGGTTGTACGTTCGGTGGCTTGATTATTCAGTGAGGTTACGCACAGAGCTGCTGCAAGTCGCCGATGGTCAGCTCATTCAGGCGGGCGACGACCTTTTCGGCCAGGGTCAACTCGGCAGCGCCGTAGGAATTGGTCACGGCAACAGTGTGCATGCCGGCGGCTTTGCCGGCCGCCAGGCCCCAGCGAGAATCTTCGATGATAATGCACTCGCGGGCGGCGACGGGAGGGCGGCACTTCTTGTTCAGCTTCTGCAGGGTTAAGAGGAATCCTTCAGGGCTGGGTTTTCCTTTTTTGACCTGCTCGGCCGAGACGATGACGGAAAAGAAATGGCGCAGCCGGGCCTCATCCAGCATCAATTCGATCTCCACCATCAGCGAGCCTGAGCAGATCGCCAGGGGAATCTTGTTTTCTTCGAGCATCTTCAGGAACTCATGCACGCCTTCGATGGTCCGGCCTTCGGTCCGGGTCAGCTCTTCGAAGATGGTGCTCTTTTGCCTGAGGATATCGCCGATCTGCTGCTCGTCGATTTTGAGCAGGCCGTGCTCGATCAGCGCCTTGTAACAATCGAAGTCGCTGTAACCCAGATAGTTCGCGTAGTAATCTTTCGTGGATATTTCGACGCCGTAGGGAACCAGCGACCGATTGAACGCCCGCAGGTGCAGGACCTCGGAATCGGTAATCACCCCGTCAAAATCAAATATCACAGCTCGAAGCATAAGTCTTTATTGATTCCCAATACCCTCCAATTTTGCAATCCACTCATTAAAATGCGGACATTCCTGGCGCATCTTTTCAAGGCCGATTCGACATGCCGTGGTTATGCCATTTATGTTCTTTTTGAAACCCTGAAATACTTCTTCAATTCGCCGCGAAGGGCATGTGTCATAATGATCATTAATCTCTTCGGGAGTTGAGAATTCGTTCCGTATTGTCAGGAAGATAGAAGATAATTTTTCGTCGTCAAGACTCTCTGCTAATTTCACAGGAGATGAAAAGAGCAACGCCTCAAATTCGTGCATCTGAACATAAGGCATAAGACGACGAGGATTGAAAGAACTACCCAAAGACTTTGTGACATCCCCCGAAATGCCGCTTTCGACCATATATGCTTTTTCTACACAACTTCGGCAACGACTTGCCTGATCCCTGCCGGGCCAGTCCACAGGCATTCCATAAAAATCAACCATCGTTGTACAAATCAAATCAGCGTCTTCCTTCAAAGATCTCAGAATAACCTCCTTAGCTCTCTCGTATGGGACTATTCCACCTTGTCGCCTGAACTTAACCGCGTGCAAGTAAATCTGACGAGGGTCAAAATAAGGTCGTAAGATATCTCTTATGAAAGCCTGTTCTGTCTGGCCTTCCACAAGGACGCGAACCCTATTCATTCTCCGGCCTCCCCTCCAGAAGATTCATTTCCCAAAGTTCGCCGAGAGAATAATCGTCAATCCATTGTTTTAATTTTTCCAGCGGAAGTCGTTTGAATACTGATTCTTCATTTTTCCGCTCAACAACAATAATATCTCCGGGATCGAAGTGACTGATCAAGCTCGCCGATTGTGTCGCCACAATAACCTGTGTTTTGAACGATGCCTTCTGGATTAAGCCAGCTAATAGTCCTAAAGCGTAAGGATGCAAACCCAACTCCGGCTCATCTAATAGAATTGTTGAAGGCGGATCCGGCTGCAGCAATGCTGTGGCCAGACAGATAAAACGCAACGTACCATCCGATATCTGACTGGGATGAAACGGATAATCCGAGCCTTTTTGACGCCACTCCAGTAATGTTTCGTCTGGGTTTTTTAAGGACTCCCTTAAAAGGAAATCCTCGAAAAACGGAGCTGCCAATTGAATAACATCCCGAATCAACTGATATTCTTTCTCGTGCTTCTTTTTCAAATACCATAGAAAAGCAGCTAAGTTAGTTGCATCGACACGCAAATATTCATAGTCACGAATAGAATAATATTTTCTTATCCCTGCAAAGGTGCTTGTATCGTGAAAATGATATAGTCTTATATTTTTTTGAATATTCTTCTTAGCATCGTCGAGATATTTCAGACCGTCTTCAGCACTTGGGTATTCCCCGCTATCCATTCCGGAGTATTCCGGATTTAATATTAACCTGTCCTCTGGATCCGCTATTAAGCATCTTGAGAAACAAAAGCCCGTTACACCACCCATAGAACGAATTTTAAACTCGCAGGTCTTAGTAACCTTACTACCCATATAAAAAAGACGGCTGGCGGTTCCAAACTTAGAAATTTCTTTTTCACTATCTTCGGACAACGCTGCTTTAAGTAACTCGAAAAAGCTGAGGAAGTTGCTTTTTCCTGAGCCGTTTGGGCCGATGAGGATATTGAGGTTTCGAAGCTCGAAATTCTCAAGATTTCGAATGGACTTGTAACCTTTTATCGTTAATTTGCTTATCGCCTGAGTCATATTCTACTCAATCTCCGACAGAATTTTTTGAATTTGCGTTTTTAAGTCAGGCAACTCATTCTGCAGAACCGACCAGATTAGGTGATAATTGACCCCGAAGTAAGCGTGAATCAGCTTATCTCTCATCCCTGCGATTCGGCGCCAATCGATGGCCGGATATTTTTGTCTGACCGCATCCGGGATATTCTTAACCGCTTCTCCGATTATTTCCAGGCTTCGAACAAAGGCACGTTTGAGCGTTTCGTCGGAGGCGAATTCTTCATAGCTCAGATGCGAAGATTCCCCGTTGAGGTACTCGATTTCCTGTAAGATGTGTATCAGATACGGCCTACAGGCTTTCATATCGTATTTCCTTCTGAATATACGGCATAATATAGGGGCTGATTTGCTCCGGGGTCAAAAGATCAACTTTGGCGTGCAGAAGATCTTCAAGATAAAAATTCAAATCCATATAACTGCTAAACGATAATTTCCCCTCGTCAAAAAACACCAACAGGTCAATATCGGAATCTTCTCGCTGCTGTCCGCGCACGCTGGAACCAAAAAAACCGATTCTATTAACGCCATATTGTCGGATTTTCTGACGGTTATCCAAAATTCGCCGTCGAATTTCATCAAATCCCATTGCACATCCTTCCGTATCTGCAAATCACAAAAAAAGCTTCAGTGCTGTATCCGAAGCCTCATTGTACATTCGATACTCTGCAATTTACAGTGATTTTATCAGGGTTCCGGCACGGGGCCGACGAGGGCTTCGTACTGCGTGAAGGTGGATTTGTCGGCGGCGCGAATGGATTCGGCCAGGGCGGCGATCTTCGGCGCGTTTTTCGTGACGAACCGGCGGGCGAGCGTGGCCTTGCGTTCCTTCATCGGGATGGTTTGGCCGTTGCCGGCGCCGTTGCGGGCAACGGGAACCTCCATATCGACCTTCGTGCTGGCCTGGCCGCAGAAGAGGTAGCCGTTGATCAGGTCGATGGCGATATCGACCAGCGGCCGGCCGTAAAGGTCCATGTATTCGTTGCCATGCTCCTTGACGCAGGCGATGGCCTCGTTCATCTGCTGCACGCCCCGGGCCAGGATTTCAAGCAGGTCCCGCACTTCGGCGCCGTAGTCCCGCTGCGAGAGCTCGGCCATGAATTTCTCGGCGGTGCCGCTGCAGACGCCTCGCACGGCGGCGACGACCTGCAACTGGCTGGTCCCTTCGTAGATGGTCGTGATGCGGGCGTCGCGGGCGTAGCGCTCGCAGGCGTAGTCCCGCATGTAGCCGCTGCCGCCGAGCACCTGGATCGAATCGTACGTCACGCGGTTGCACATCTCCGAGCAGTAGTATTTGCTCATAGGCGTCAGCATCGCGGCGGCCCGTTTATATTTGCGTGAGTTGTCTTTGAGCAATTTAAGCTCGGCTTTATCCTCCGGCGGATTGAATTCCAGCCGCCTGGCGTATCCGATCTCCAGATCGACGACGCGCGACGTCTCGTACAATAGTGCCCGGCCGGCTTCGATGTCGGTTTTCATTTCAATCAGCATGTCGCGCACCGCGGGCAGCTTCTCAATCGCCACGGCGAATTGCTTTCTCGTCGAGGCGTAATCCCGCGCCACGCGGTACGCGGCTTCGGCGATGCCCATCGACTGGCCCGCAATGCCGATCCGCGCGCCGTTCATCAAACTCATCACGTAAGTCACCAAGCCGCGCTGGCGTTCGCCGATAAGCTCGCACGGCGTGTTGTCGAAGAAGATTTCGCAGGTCGGCGAGCCGTGGATGCCCAATTTATCCTCCAGCCGGCGGATGTGCACGGTCGGGCCCGGCTCGCAGACGAACAGGCTCAGGCCCAGTCCGCCGCTTCGGTCCGGCTCGCTGCGCGCCAGTACGAGCAGGACCTCGCCGCAGCCGTTCGTGATGAAGCGCTTGACGCCGTGCAGAAACCAGTTGCCGGCGGCGTCCTCGAATGCGCGGAGCTTGACCGCCTGCAGGTCGGAGCCGGCGTCGGGCTCGGTCAGCACCATCGCGCCGGTGACCTTGCCGGCTGAAAAAGCGTGCAGGTATTTCTGCTTGAGCTCTTCGGAGGCAAAGGCGTTGATCGTCTCGGCGATGCCCTGCAGGCCGAAGATATTCATCAACGCCGCATCGGCGCGAGAGAGAATTTCAATCGCCATCGAATAAATAGTATTCGGGAAATTCAATCCGCCGAAGCGGTGCGGCAGCGTGAAGCCCATGACCTCGGCCTGGCCGAGCTTTTCGATGGCCTCGGCGATGCCTTTGGCGCGAGTGACTGTGCCGTTCTCGTTCAGCTCGTTGCCTTCGCGGTCCACGCCCTCGGCCCGCGGCGCGATGAACTCGGCACAAAGCTGGCCGAGCGAATCCAGCACCATTTCGTAATTCCGTATCGCCTCGGCGGCGCCAGCGGGGGCGTGGTCGTATTCGCCGGCAAACTTGAACCCTTCCTCGCAAATCTCCGCCAACGCGCCCAGGTCCAGATGCCTGAATAAAAACTGTATGTCGTTATTATCTCTATAGAAATTAGCCATTACCCATTTTCCTTTTGCCGCTAAGACAGCAAGGCAGTCAGACGTATCGGACCGGTCCGACAGGTCGGACGGGCCAAGGTGCCTTTGTGCCTTCGCGGCTAAACAGTCTTTTCCTTGATTGCCTTAATCATCCTCGGGATCACCTCGTTCAGGTCGCCGATGATTTTGTAGTGGGCGACGTTGAAGATCGGCGCTTCGGGATCGTTATTGACGGCGACGATTTTCTGGCTCTGCGACATGCCCGCCTGATGCTGGATCGCGCCGCTGATTCCGACGGCGATATACAGGCTCGGCCGGACCGTCGTGCCCGTCTGGCCGACCTGGTGCTCGTGGTCGATAAAGCCCAGGTCCACCGCCGCCCGCGTCGCCGCCGGCGCCCCGCCGAGGCAGTTCGCCAGGTCCCAGATCAGCCTGAAGTTGTCCTTGCTGCCGACGCCCGCGCCGCCGGCCACGATGACCCGTGCGGCCTTGAGGTCCACTTTCTTCGGCCGCTTGTGCTCTTCGAGAATCTCCAGCGGCAAATCCGGCCCAGCGAGTGCGACCTTCTCCTGGATAATCTCGACCCGGCGTTTGACGTCCGGCGCGGGCATGGGCATAACGCCCTCGCGCACCGTCGCCATCTGCGGCCAGCGATCCGTATTGATAATCGTCGCGACGATATTGCCTCCGAAGGCCGGCCGAATCTGAAACAGCAGGTTCTTGTGCACCTGCTTATCCTTGGCTGCGGTGTGGTCGCCGATTTGCAGGTCTGTGCAGTCGGCGGTCAGGCCCGCCTTGGCCGCACTGGCGATCCGCGGCGCCAAATCGCGCCCCGCAATCGTCGCCCCGTACAGCACAATCTGCGGCTCGTGCTTGTGAATCAGCTCATAGATCACCTTGGCATAGCTGTTCGTCTGGTACGCTCGCAGCAGCGGATGCTCGACCAGATAGACCTTGTCGGCCCCATACTGCGTAAGCTTCGTCGCCAAAGCCCTGACACCGTCGCCCAAAACGACCGCGGCCAATTTCACGCCGAGGGTATCCGCCAAATGCCGGGCCTTACTCATCAATTCGAGCGGCGTATCTTCCAGCCGCCCGTTATGCTGCTCGGCAAAAACCCACACCTCACCTTGTCTATTCACTTCTATCATTGTCTCGTATCTCGTATTGCGTAGGGTGGGGCTTGCCCCACCATTTCTGTGTCCTGTATTCTGTATCCTGTATCCTGTATCCTGACTTATGCGATTATTTTGTCATCAATCAATTCGTGTATCATGTCCGAGATTCCCTTTTCGGTCGGCTCGATCTGCTTGGTTTCCTTTGCGGCCAGGACGACGCTCTGGATGCGATGGACTTTGGTCGGCGAGCCGCTTTGGCCGCACCAGTTCAGGTCGGCTTCGATGGCGTCCAGGTCCCACTGCTTCATCAGCAGGCCCTGCTCTGCCAGCTTGCCGCACTTGAGCTTGGTCAACTCCTTGATCTCCCCTTCGACTGCGTTGGGATTTTCGGCTTTAATTTTCTGTTCGACCTCGATGGGCGCCAGGGCGTTCTTGTACTTCATCATTTTCTTTGCCGCGGCGACTCGCGGCTCGTTCGCCTCGCCGGTAACGGTCAGCAGTACCGGCAGTGCGGCCCGGACCTGCTGCCAGCCGTTGCCGATATTTCGCCTGAGCGTGATGGTTTTGCCCTCAAGCTCGGTCAGCGCCTCGACGTAGGTAATCTGCGTAACGCCTATTTTCTCCGCCAACTGCGGGCCGACCTGGGCCGTATCGCCGTCAATCGCCTGCCTGCCGCACAGGACGATATCGTAATCGAGCTTCTTGACGGCACAGCTCAGGATATAGCTGGTGGCTAAGGTATCGCTGGCGGCGCAGCGCCGGTCGGTAACCAGGACGGCCTCATCCGCCCCGCGGTAGAGCGCATCGCGAAGGATGGCGCTGGCCACAGGAAGCCCCATCGTAATGACGGTGATATGCCCGCCGAATTTGTCCTTGATTTGCAGGGCTAATTCGAGGGCGTTGAGGTCCTCCGGATTGAAAATCGCCGGCAGCGCGGACCGCTTGACCGTCCCGTCGTCGTTCATCACGTCGCCCGTAATCCTTTTGGTATCAGGCACTTGCTTTATCAGTACAACGCATTTATAACCCAACAGCTCTCTCCTTTATCCGTTCTTGTTTTCATCAAGGAAATACCTCATTCGAGATACGATTCACCAGGTACGAGATGCGGATTATAGCCGAATTGCCGCGCAAGTCAAGCTCAAAAGATAGAACACAGAATACGGAAGACAGAAGACACAATTTAGAATTGCGCTGATACGATTCATAGCCTGTCCTGAGCCTGTCGAAGGGATAACAAAAGGGCTCAGTCAAGATCCTCATGGTCGTTCTGTGAGGTCTGTCGAATCTCCTCGATAATCTGCCTGGCTTGCTCAGCGCAGGCGGCCGGAACGAGCACCCGCGGCACCATGCCGTCAAGGCAGTATGCCCCTTGCAGATTTTCGTTGTCGATTAGCACGGGGATGCCCGCCGACTCCAGATTGGCTTTCATCAGATAGGCAAACGTAATATCGCTTGCGGCAAAAACTTCCACATATTCACCCATGCAACCACCTCTTTCCGGGGCAATGACCCTATAAGCAATTCTACCGCGCATCGGCCGTTATAGCAACAGAATCCAACCACATTCAGTATTGCCTGCACGGGTAGGGTGGGCAAATTCCGTTTTTGCCCACGCGGATCAAGCTGACATGCAATGACCCGGCGGGTGGCAGGCTTCCCTAAGGGAGGCATGGCTGACGTGCGAATAGCCATCCCCAAGCTTCGCTTGAGGATGCCACCCGTTTTCCACCAATCCCGATTGGGTGGCATCCTCATCCCGATTGTTGTTATCGGGATGGGGATGGCTCTTTCTGTTCTTTACCTACGAAGATGACATGCACCCTTGTATTTCGGTGCGAGGGAAGCGGCGTTAGACCCGTGGTTATTCTTCGGTTTGGCTATTACCTGTTGGGCTGCAATGCGCCGGGGGCGACGACGTTGGCTTCGACTTTGCCGGAGTTCAGGTCCAGCTTGATGCCGTCAACCATGGCGCCGCCGTAATAGCACGGCTGAGAATCATCGCCTTTGACCTCCACTTTCCCGGTCTGGTGGTCGTAGAACAATTCCTTGCCCAGAAAGCGATTGTTAGTGTCTTCGTAGTAGATTCCACCCGTCGCGGTCAGCGTCGCCAGGTCCGTCTGGCCCTGCGGCGTCTGCTGAAGGAAGGCCTCGACGCGGGAGGCCTCGGCGCGGACATATTCCGGCCGGCCGCCGGCGGTGGAGAAATAGTCGATCAACATCTTGCCGGCGCCGGCGTCGGCGATGATTCGATTCTCCGCGATCAGATATTTCAAGGTCTCGAAGCGGTCGATAAGGGCCACGCATGGCTTGCGCAGACTGAGCCGGCCGGCTTGCTCGTTAGGCTCGGCCGGCGCGGAGTTGATTAGCTTGATCAGGCCGGGCCCGGTCGCCAGAAAGAGCTGCTCCACGGCGTCATAATCGAATTGGCGGCATTTGAGCTCGACGCCGCCGAGCAGCTTCGCTCCGCCGTCCTGGGCAAATGCGCCCCCCGCTTTGGCCGTCCTGGTGGCTGCGAGATTGACGACCCGACCGGAGGCGGTCAGATGTCTGACGCCGGCGGCCGGTCCCGCCGGGGCCGCATTCGCATCCCGCGACAGATCGACACTGAGCCGGTCCGACAGGAGCACGTATTCGACCAGGACGTTCGGATCTTCCCGCAGCATGGTGGATCGGCAATCGCCTTCGAAGACCATTTGATTGGAGTCCCCGGAGTATCGCGCCTGCCGGCGCGCGCTGACCGTGACCGGGATCGGCCCTGCTGCGCTGGCGGGAGCGTTCGCATCCTCGGTGTAAAAGACCAGCCTCGTCGGGCCGGCGGCGAGAAGGTCGGGCTGTTTGGACGGGTCCGCGGGAATGTTGACCGTAATCTCCGGCGAGGTGAACGTGACGTCCCGCGGCTGGCTCAAGCCGCTCTGCGGCATACGGCACAGACAATCTTCGAGGACCGCCTGGTTGGCTGCCTTGAAATACTTCGCCCCCTTGCGGGCCGTGACTCTCAGCGGCGCAGGCGGCTCGTTCGCCTCGCTCGGCCCAGCGGCGCCCGTATAATATGCCAGCTCCGACAGCCCGCCGGCGACGACGTTTCCGGTGATCGCATTGTAGTCAATCGTCTGAGCGAAGAACTTCGTTCGCCCGCCGTCCGCTTCGAGCAATTCGAGGCGTTTGGAATCCGAGGCCGTCGCCCCCCTGCCGGTTCCGGTCAAATCGTTGATATCCCTGGTGGAGTCGGCTGGCACAATGATAAGGCCGCCGTCGCAGGTGACCGTAATAAACGCCGGCTGCCCGGACGGTATATTGGGTTCGTTCGGCTCGGCCGGCGGTTTGGCCACGGCGACATTCGGCTCGGGGACCGCCTCTGTGGAGGGGTTCTGCTGCTCCACGGCCGTAGGCGCCGGTTGAGCCCCCCCGCCGCTGCCGGGATTTGGCTTTTCGGACTGGTCCATCGAGTTTTTCGACCACAAAATGTCGCTCAGATAAAGCTTCTCGTCGGCGAAAATCAATTGATCGGGAGCATCGACCAGCACGTTCCTGTTGACTATACATTTGTAGAGTACGCCCTGCTTCTGCGGGTCCGGCGGTAATGTGGCCGTCGGCGGTGCAGCCGGAGGCGGCGTGACCGGAGGCGGTACGTCCCCGCCGGTGACAGACGTTGTGTTCGGGTCCGGCATCCTTGTTTCTCCGCCGTCAGGCGTCTTAGCCTGCGCCGCGCCGCCCGACAACGCAGCCGCCTGTGTGGCTTTGATCCGCAGGCTGTCGAGATCGGTTATCTTGAAATACTCAAGCCGCTCGCGCTGGTCGTCGTAAATCAGCTCCAGACCGGTGCCCTGCATTTGAGCATCCTCGGAGACGAATTTAACGGGGCCGGCCGTCGAAATAAGCGAGCGGTCGCTCAGAAAAACAATGTCGTCCAGATACACAAAGCTCTCTTTGACGCTGCCGGCGCCCTCGGGCACGATGTGAATGACGACGTTCGAGCTGAAGGTCGCGTCCCTCGGTGTCGTCTTGCCGACCGCCGTCTCGACCTGCACTTCGCCCTTGTCGGCGGTGACGTAACACGTAAAATTCTGCCGGTACACGTTCATGTAGGGCTTTTCGATCTCCCAGACGTCACGAGCCTGATGCAGAAGTTTCTCGAAGCCGAATTCCCGCTCGACTTGCTTGGTCGTCTTATTGAGGGTGATGTATTTGGCCTTTTGGACCGGGCCAAGCCCCGTCTCGCCGATCTTACCCATCTGGTCATCGAGCGCCGCAACGTTGCCGTCGGCCGCGTCCATCGGGTCGGCGCCCGCGTCAGGCTTAATCATCGGAGTATCGTTCAGACTGTTGTAGAACAGATACACGCCGAGCACCGCGCCCAGCGAGACAATACCAATCAATAACTTTCGCATTCAAACAGCCTCTTTTTCCCGTCACGGCAGGTAGCGAGTCATCAATTCCCGCCACCGGCCTGAATTTTTCAGAATATGCTCTATCACTTCCCGCACGGCGCCGCGGCCGCCGGGACGCACGGTGACATAATCGGCGTGCTGCTTGACTTCGTCCACGGCGTTGGCGACCGCAACCCCGAATCCAGCATACCGTATCACCGGCAGATCCGTCAAGTCGTCGCCGACGTAAGCCGCCTTCTCGGGCGATAGATTGATCCGTTCGAGAAGCTTCTCGAAGACGGGCAGCTTGTCATGGCAGTCCTCGAACACGTACTCGATTTGCAGCTCCCCGGCGCGGCGCCGGGTCGGCTCCGAGGCCCTGCCGCTGATGAGCGCAACTTTCAGCCCGGCCCGCTGCCACATACGAATGCCGTGGCCGTCCAGCGTGTTGAAGCATTTGCTTTCACTGCCGTCGGCGTGAATAATCAGCGCCCCGTCGGTCAAAACACCGTCCACGTCCAGAGCGAGCAATTCTATTTTGGTCAGATCAACCATAGTAAGATCAAAATCAAAGATTTAAGATACTCATACACACCCGAAGCCATACAATATCAAAATCTCATCGAGATTGCAGCAATTCTTTGGCCGGCCCGGCGAGTCGTCTCTCAAAAAACGCCGAGCACGCCGGCGCAGCCGTGCGGGCGCAGGCGTCCCGAGCGCAGCCGAGGGACCTTTCCGAGCACGCCGTCGACGCAGTTTCGGCGTGGGAGCGCAGGCGTCCCGAGCCTTGCCGAGGGATCTCCCCGAGCACGCCGCCCCTGTCGTTGGGGCGTGCGCGCACAGGCGTCCCTTCGACAAGCTCAGGGCAGGCTCTGAGCGCCAGCGAAGGACCCCGCACCGCCGAACCGCTTTTATCCTGTAAATCTTGTCAAAAAAAGTATTTTGCTGAATTTGTTTGTTCTTGCCTGGGACAATTGGGAAACGAGGGACAGACCCTATTATTGTGATTGAGACGACTGCTAAAAATAGGGTACGTCTCGCCATTCGTGCCGCCATTCGTGACTGTCCCTAATAAAACCCCAACCCTATAAACATTGTTGGCCAGTAAGGAAGACGAACATGAAGCCCGCGAATCGAGGCATGGTTATCAGAAACGAGACTGACGCCGATATCGGTGCGATAACCGAAGTCACAATTGCTGCGTTCGAAACCCTGGAAATCAGCAACCACACGGAGCAGTTCATCATAGAGGCCCTGCGCGCCGCTAAGGCCCTCACGGTATCTCTGGTTGCGGAATTGGACGGCCGCGTCATCGGTCATATAGCTTTCTCCCCAGTGACGATCTCGGATGGAACGCGAAACTGGTATGGACTCGGACCTGTCTCGGTCTGGCCGGAGCATCAGCGCAAGGGCGTCGGTAAAGCTCTGATACAGGAAGGGCTATCCCGCCTGAAGAACCTGAATGCTCAAGGCTGCTGTGTCGTAGGACATCCGGAGTACTACAGGAAGTTCGGGTTCCAGAATGTATCCGGCCTTGTGATTGAGGGAGTACCGCCGGAGGTCTTCTTCGCTCTGTCCTTCCATGGACATACACCTGAAGGCACGGTCACTTTTCATGACGCATTCAAAGCAGATGGCCGACTGTAATCCTGTCGGAAATCTTGCCGCAAAGAGGCTCAAAAGGCACATGGAATCGACCGGCGAGGGCATCAGGCTATCAGGTGATCAGGGCGCAGGATACTAGGTGATCAGAGAATCAGGTAGGATGGTGCACCTCAGGTGCCCATGCGGTTCATCTTGTAGCCCCACCAATCGACAATCATAAATCATAAATCATAAATCATAAATCGAAAATGATAAGTATCCTGTAATCCTGTCGAAAAAAGGTATTTTCCTGAATTTATTTGTTTTTGCCTGGGACAATAGGTAAAATACGCCACGGCTTTGGGAGTTTGCGTAACGAGAGGGAATCCGTGGCGAAAGAACCATGAACCTTGTACCGTTGATATTTCAGCCCAACGGATTTCAAAACGGATGAACTTGAGTGTACGAAAGAATGTACCGGATACCTTTAATTCGCTCCTACTCAGTCAAGGATCGGTTGGTCTAAAAGCAGGAGGTCAGCAGCAATGGGTAAGAACCCGTCGAGCATCCGCGAGAAACGAACCGGCGAACTTTGGACCAGTCTGGTTGAGAGCGCCTTCGACTTCTTCGAGCGAGCGGTTGACGAGCACGACTCTGCTCCCAAGTATGCCATCCTTCACTTGGCCACTTCAGTGGAACTATTCCTCAAGGCTCGGCTTATGGCGGAGCATTGGACGCTGATCGCGTCCCCGAAGAAGACGCCGACGTTCGATCAACTCAAGAGCGGTGACTTTCAGTCTGTTACCCCTGACGAAGCTGTAGAGCGCATCAACAGCGTTTTACCCAACGAATACCACGTTGCCAAAGACGCCGAGAACGAGTTCAGAAGCCTGGTGCAAGAACGTAACAAAGTTGCGCACTTCTTTCATGCCGGCTTGAACGGGAAGACACAGCCCCAAGGCATATTACAGCGACAATGCCGAGTGTGGTTCCATATGCAGCGTCTGCTGACGAAGGTGTGGGAGAAACAGTTCAAGGCTTTCGCAAATCGTCTCGACAAGCTCGATACCACAATGCGGGGGCAACGTAAATTTCTGAATGCCATCTTTGAGAATGCCACTGACGAGTTGAACCAACATCAGGATGCTGGATTGCTTGTTGCATCCTGTCCGGCATGTGGCTTTGAGGCGCTCATGGTGTCGGACGGACAAGAGTTGACCTCTGGACGGTGTGCTGTATGCCGCTACCAGAGCAGCCTCTTGCGACTTACCTGTCCTGAGTGTAAGACGGAGGACATACTTCTCGAACATGGGTACGATTCCTGCCCCAACTGCAATCATGCTTTCACGCCGGAAGAACTCAGTGAGCTGCTTCATGTTTCACGGCCAGACGATGGTACTGGTTTCAGATCATTATCGATCTATTGCTGTGATTGCGAGACAGATGAGGTATATGAACTTGACGGACGGTATGTATGCTTGAACTGTATGCAGGAATGGGACGAAATCTCAATGTGTGACTGGTGTTCCGAATACACGACTGGCAATACAGAGGATTCCTACTTCTACGGCTGCCCTGCATGTGGAGGTCGGCGTGGAGATCTTGATGACAAGGACTGATGCTCTAACGAGGGTGGGCAATGGGCGCAATGGGATCACCCATATAGGGAAACCAGAGTCGGAAACCAGGGTCGAAGCCAGGGCCAGCCACTCATTATTGGCCAGAGACGGTCCACATAAACCGGTGACTGTCCCTAACGAATCAGATGTTTGTATTTGTTTGGATACATTAATGAAAAGTAAAATCCTTTTTATCCAAATAAGAAAAAATTTGCATGAGCAACTGTACGAGGATTCCGAAAACGGCCTTGAAACAGCTTGTCCCCATCTCAGTTGAAGGTAGGATGGCTACCCCTAACTGAGATTCTAAGCGACTTTCTCCTTCACGCCAACATCTTCTTTCTCATTCAAGTCCTTTAACGCGGCATCCAACATCCACAATTGCTGGTAGCCCATAATCCGACGCAGGCGTTTCTCAATCGACAGCAACGCCGACGCGGTCCACCGTAAGGCCATCCGGCCATCGCGCCACCGCTTGACACGCCCGGTCTTCT
>Ga0210377_10000529_pt1 | contig 36742 bp, 58 predicted proteins | sample PLM4_65_b1redo_FD_155480 | JGI IMG/M metagenome (GOLD analysis project Ga0210377, IMG submission 155480) | Groundwater sediment microbial communities from an aquifer in East River, Colorado, USA - PLM4_65_b1 redo | ecosystem: Environmental > Terrestrial > Soil > Riparian zone | place: USA: East... | reverse complement strand
TCTTTCGTTCCCTACCCTTTTCTATACCCAAACTTATGAGGCCCACAGTGAGGAGATCAATCATGAACTTTATGTCACGCACCAAACCTAATTCCGTATCGACCCAACTCATTCCTCAAGACGGACTTGAGTCCCCCACCCCTCTTGGCATGATGAGTCCAGAAGAACTCAACCGGCCCAACGAAGCTTCGATCGATGGCAAATCGAGCCTCATGCACTTAGCGGCCAACCTCACGAAGAACGTCGAGGCAGCTGAGCGTCAGCATGCCCAATCCCTTCAAGAAGTCATCGATGCCCAAACGAGCATGATGGGTAAGTTCCTTTTGAAGTATGACGCGGCCAAGGACAAGCTTAGGATGGCAGCTGAAATGGCAGTCCAAGCCCAAAGGGAAGTCGATGAGGCTGTCAAGGCTATGGCCGATGACTCCGTCGATACCAATCAGATGGTATCCAAGCTTCGGGACATTCGGATCAAATCGCCCCTCCGCGACAAAGTCTCTGCTATCACTAAGTTGTCCAACCAAGCCCGCAAAAAACGGGGCTAACCATGTGGAGACAACTTGATGACACCCTTACCTGTAACCAAGTAAAAGGCATGCTTGGTTATTTACCTGATTTCATTGGTGAGTTTAATTCCGAACCAATCAAAGACCAGATTGCAGCTAACTACGCACATGGAGGCGGTTACTCCCCGTATGGCAAGGATAAATGGATATTCGACCCGGTAAGAAAGACACTCAAGTACCCGGGCGATCCAACACTTAAGCCCGTGGCAGAATTGCAAGTGCGTGATGAACTGTTCATCGTGTACCAGTATGCGGTTTGTGCCATCGTGCAAAAGGATGGCAGCTTTGACGTAGTAAGGATGGACTAGGAGGACTGGCATGAGACAGGTTTGGAAGTACTCCATTGATCTTGGGCTCTTCACGAATGTGGCACAATTCGAAATGCCTAAAGACGCCAAGATCGTACACGTTCATGCCCAGAAGGGAAACTTGCTATGCTTCTGGGCAGAGGTTGATTCATCAAGACCCAGTGTCAAACGTAACTTCGTAGTGTGGGGTACAGGACACTATATTGAAGATCCCCACCTCATCTACCGCGGTACTGCCCATTTCCAGGATGGGGCATTGGTTCTGCACTTATTTGAGGGCATAAACGGATGATCCTCAAAGACTTTGCAACACGTGTCAAAGGGGCTACCCCGTTCGGTGGCCTCATACTCGCCTTTGACCCGGGAGAGACCACAGGCTTCTGCGCCATGTATGACTATGAAGTCAAGGAACTCCGACAAATCGAAACGCCTATCAATGATGTTCCCAAATGCTATCGTAACTTAGCTGCCCTGTTCATGGAGATGGAGGACTATCGGATCAAGATGAACCTGCCTCCTACAGAGTCGGCGATTGAGGACTATAAGATCTACGACTGGAAATCCGACGACCACAAGTGGTCCAGCGTCCACACAATTAAGGTCGTTGGTTTTGTGCAGGTCCTAGCCCATAGGCATAATGCTCCTTCGACTATGAGGATGGCACAGGTTGCCAAGGGCTTCGTCACCGACGAGAAACTTCGCATGTGGAACCTCTACGCCCCCACCACTGGGCAGAAGCACGCTCGTGATGCCCTCAGACACGCAGTCTATCATGCCCTCTTCCACAAAAAGGCCGACTAGAATTTTAACCGTTGATGACTACTTGCTGGTAGCTATATAATAAAAGCACAATCAGAAGAACAGGAGGCCGCAATGTACTCGTACAACAAAAACCAAAGAACCATTACTGTGAAGTGGCAGTTCACTGTCCTTCCGTACACAAGTTCCGAGGTACGGGACTATTGCACCAACGACAAGGAGTGGCAGAAGTTTCGTTTGACCCTCAAAGGGGTTCCCACATTCAAGAAGCTCGAGATGCTCCGGATTCGTCGGGCCTCGTACGTATCAATGAGTCAACTTCTCCCTGATAGGCGAACCCAGGTACAATGTGACAACTACGTGAACTCCCTCAAGAGGGGTGGACAGCTGAACATGAAACTTGAGGTGGTCAAATGACTATAGAACTTAAGGCTAAAGAACACTGTTGTGAAGAGGCATCCATGATGTCGAGTCAGTTCTACATCCCATGCAATCAACCTGCCACGAGGATGATTATGCACACCCAACACAATGAGGGTCCCTATCGTATGTGCCAGATGTGCGCTGACCATAATACCCGTAATCGCGGAGCTACAGACATTGGTCCCTATGATCGAAGGCTCAAGTACCATGAGACACATTAAGTATGCCATGCTCTTCCTTGGGTACACCCTCCTCATGGTAGCGTCCTCTGCCATGGTAGGCTACCTAGTCAGCCAAATTGTCGAGAGGTTCGCATAATGGCAAAGGACTTTTCACGTAGACGGGATTTAATGCATAAGTCACATCTGGACGAGTTCTCTCGTTACCTGATCTCGTGCGGGTGGGTACTTGGGCACACGTATGAGTACGAAGTCATCCGGGCTACGAAGGATGGTAAGATGTTGTTCGTATGGCAGAAGTTGAATGCCAAGGAACATCTTACCATCCAAGGCGAATCGGCACGCCTATTCCACGAATGGCGCAATTCCAAAGGCCAGGACAAGGATAACACAGATGAGACGCGCGCTGAGGTGAGGGAGCGGGGACCAAAATGAGTAACAGAAGACCGTCCTCAGGAACAATGGTTTGGTGGCGTCTCGAAACGCCACCATTCTCTCCGAACCAACGGTTGGAGTGGGTATTTGGGTACTGCACGTACGTATCAGGCTACGATATGGTTCGTATGGGCAGACATAATGGTGATACGGTCGGGGGCTCCGTCGTATCAGTCAACGACATTGAATGGAAGCCCTACACAACAGCACAATAGGAGGTTAACATGCCACGTATGACCAAAGAAGCTAAAGCCGACAAGATCCTCGCACTGCAAAGGTCCGCAAGGGCTAAAGCTGTCTGGCGCAAACGTAAGAAGTCATGGAAGGAGCGCGAGTCAATGGTCGCGGCTCGTGCGCCTATGCATGAGGTCGATATGTATGGGAATCCCATGACTTCCGCGAAGTTGTTCAAGCCCAAGTCTGGTAGAGGGATTAGTAAGGGTGCTGATGCTACCAATGAGAAGAAGCGGCTAGATGGGCCACCCTCTCGTGAGAACTACGAATATGCCCTGAGTCAGCTCAATGAGAATACGGAGACAATTAACAAACTGCGTCAGGAAAAGCAGGAATGTAATAACCAGCTATTCGACCTTGGTAGGGAGGTTGCAGGCTTAAGGGGTGACAATGAGATCTATCGTGAACAGATTGTAAGGTATAAGGTCTTGTTGGATAAAGCTGCCACTGCCCTTGTAGCAATCTTCGCCCCTGAGAACATGAACTAATCGAATTGGGAGGAAGTTTGTCGTCTCCTTATACGTAGTCAGCCTTTGACCTCCCATTAAGGCGCCTATAGACTACGCAACTTGTGGGCAACTATGAAGGGATAATGTATTGCGTTCCTGGATTAGCTGCCCACCTTTTTGACAATCATTTTGACCGTTGAAGACTTTTAGGGGTTGCTATATAATATAAAGAATAGGAAATAAAGCGGAGACCACACATGACCACAAACAAACTAATCCTTTCCCCAGGCACAAGATTAGGCGAACTTCTTCTTGTCGCTAGGGTTAGGACCGGTTCTAAGGCCAAGAGCTACCAAAAGAAGAAGTGGCGGGTTGAATGCTCGTGCGGTATTCGTATCACCATTCCCGAATGGTATCTCGTAAGACCAGGCAATCCGAAAAGGTCTTGCGGCCACTATACCAAGACCAATAAGACCATTTACAATCGGGAATATCGTATATGGACGATGATGCATCAACGTTGCCTCTTCTCATCACATGTCGCCTACAAGTATTATGGCGGACGTGGAATCAAGATCCACTACGACTGGCTTTCCCAAGATTACGGTGGCAACCCAGATGGTCAAGGCTTCGAACGATTCCTTGCGTTCGTAGGTCCAGCCCCATCTCTTGGCCATTCCATCGATCGTGTCGACGTCAACGGCAACTACGAACCATTCCACCCAATTACAGCCAAGCGGCAGGTCAAGTGGTCGACAGCCATCGAACAAGCCGCCAATAAACGCCCCATAACATAAGGAGACCAACATCATGATGTTATTCGTCCAGACCGAGAATAGAAAGGTATGTTGGGCTGCCAAGAACTTGACTGCCTGCAGGAAGAAGGTCAAAGAATTGAGATCTGTCAGTATCGTCTTCGATTGGGTCGTCCACGACAATGATGATAGGATGGTAGACAGTTCGGGAACACTTCAAGGCTGGTCAAGGGTTGCTGGGGCTACCTACGAGGGTTATCTTTATGGCTAAGTCAACCCTAATTACCTGGGTAATGTATAATGGTGAGGGTGACTCTGTTGTGTTCGAAGGTCAGCAAGGGGAGGACGCCCTTAAAAGATGGAGGCACGTCTATTCACACTCCCTTGATAGGGTAAAGACATTCACACTAATGACTAAGGAGGACAAATAACATGGCTACATGGGTAACATTCAGTAACGGCAGTCAGGCCTGCCAAACGGGCGTCACTGAAAGGCTAATGGCTCTTCGCGGGCAGAATACTTGGCCAGTCAAAGAGACCAAATATGTCACAGGTGGGTGGCACTACGACTACCAAAACTTTACTCCAGAACAGACTGCAGACTACAAAGCCCTCGGGGAGGCTTACCTTCTGGAAGAAGCCCAAGCTTACATCGAGAAGGCTTGGCCTGGCCAAGGGATAACTATTGCCAAGCGAGAACAACTCCCTTACGGAGGCTCGCCTTACTTTGGTTCCGGAAGCAGAGGTGGTTTCTTCTGCCTTCATCCCAAGACTTGTGCTGGTCGCGGATCTTGCCCACGCCGCTACGCCTGCTCAGAATAGGAGGCAAGTGATGGCCAGTAACTACAGACCTAACCCAGGTAACAACAAGTACCTCATTCGAAAGGATGCCAGACCTGACATCATTCAGTGGAATTGTTTCAAGTTCGATCCTGATGACGAGCATCTCGAAACGTACCACGTTATCGAGACCCTAAATAAGGGTACTATTGAGTATACTTGCACTTGCCCAGCCTATAAGGCACTCTGCAAGCACATTCATTGGGTCAAGTACCTTCGTCAGAAGATCAAGCATGATCCCCACATCACAGGTGGGCGATTCTTCCCCAAAGAAGGTACTTGGACTTATGAAAGGAACACAGAATGATGCACTACGACCCAATGATCATGGCTGCTGTCACACTCCAAGGCAACCATAAACGCACTTCCGGAGTGTTAATTCGCACATCGAGAAAGAAGCCTACAAAGGATCGGTCTAAATCTAAAGCCGCCAGACGTCAACGCAATGCCAACAACAGGAGACGCACATGAACTCAATGATCAACGACCTACACAATATACCAGAGAAGTATCCGGATCTTGTGGCCTCAAGTGACATCCAACGCCTTACCTATTTCACTAAGACTGGAGGTAAGGTCGATGAACGTCCAGTCATTGAGGATTACGAGACTGGCTCGTTAGGGCGAATCACCCGGATCATGAAGTGGGCGGATGACTATATCCCTGGGCACGAGAGCAGAAAGGGTTGCTGTCTTCGGTTTGAAGTTACGATCACAAAACCAGGTAGGAGCTCGACCCATCATGAAGGCGACTACGTTATCTGGTCGCAGACCTTCAATGATGTCATGAGGAATGCTACCATCAAGGCGGTCATGCGTCAATACGGTATTACAGACAGGGAACTCCGCGCAACCTTAATACGTGACGGCTTTGAGGAATTGGCAAAAACTTTCTGAGGGGCGACCATTAAATAATCGTTGAAAGTTCCTTTTGTTTGTAGTATATTAAAGAGTAAGCTAATCAGAGGTCAAAGCACATGGTAAAGGCAAAAGAGTTCACGGTAGGCAAGTCTGTCTTGGTGTCCTTAGGACAGTCTACGTACGAGAACGTACGTATCGAAACGTCGTTGACGGTATCCTTGGACGAAGGCGACAACATGGAATCTGAACGTATCAGGGCAATGGAGAATGTCAACGCATATGTTCGTGACGAAGTTGATGCCGTTGAGTTGAAGCAGAGGCGTGAGGCATCCAAAGCCAAGCGCTTCGGCGTCTAACATGAACAAGTTCCCAGCGCTCGTAAGAGTCATGGGATTGTTCTGGTGTGGGTCCCTAAGCCGTCTTGCACCAGAACAGCTCCCAGGTTACAAAGTCCCCTGTAGATCGTTCACTGCGATTGTTGGGGCGCCTGGGAGCCCAGTTAGGTAGGTGTGAATTAGGCAGACCTATAGCATGTCTATAAGCACCATACCGAAGGTGGCCGAGCGTCAGCGATTTCTATAGGCGTATTGTGCTCGGCCACCGTTTACTACTACGACTTAACCACCTTTTAGAGAGGAGTCCTACATCATGAAGTTCATTATACCGCCAGACCATCCCCTACGCCAACATAGAGCACCTCAGGGCAGCTTCTGGGAAACCACCCACCCATCAGAGTTGCGTGACTTGCATCTTGCCTTTACCGAGAAACCCTTCCGGGAGGTTATGATGCATTCCAAGTCCTTAGGCAAGAAAGTCGCCCGATTCGTTCCTAACGAAAAGGCCATAGTTGCCAAAGCATGGACGAAAGACGTCTTCTTCGTCTTTGCTGCAATCCTCAACATCCCGCAATCCGTTGGCATCCAGGCCTTCAAGACTGTGCATAACCCCAAGATCAAGGGCGAGACAGTTCTCGACCCAACCGGCCTCAAAGAGGCTTGGTCGAAAGCGATCATGGTCACCAAGAAGAACTTCGATCCTGTGAAAGCGTTGCAGTCCTTTTACGCGGGGCGACGCTCATCGGGTTCCTCAGAACCCTTGTCCGTGGAGCTGGAACGCGCATATCACCTGAACCACGCTCTTGCTATTCGTGCAAGCGAGAAGCGTGTCGACGACGCAACGAACCCGGAGTCCTAACCATGATCCAGACACCAGACCAAATCCAGATGAACTCACCCATGCTTGCAAAGGCAGTAGACTTCAATAAGTTGGAATATCCAGTTCTGTGCCAACCCAAGATCGATGGCATACGTGCAGTCATACGTGATGGCGTCGCTTTAAGTAGATCAATGAAACCAATTCCCAATTACTTCGTCCAAGACTTCTTCAAGTTAAGGTCAAGTTACCTTCAGGGCATGGATGGGGAACTGATCGTTGGTGACATCAATGCTAAGGAACTATTCCAAGAAACAACTAGTGGTGTAATGACTAAAGGTGGTGAGCCTGACTTCACCTACCTCGTATTCGATATGTGGGATATGCCTGACTACCCAGCTATTGCCCGTGAGCAGGTATACCAGAAGAACGTACTCAACGCCATTTCTGTGTACGCAGATAAACGTATTAAGGCTGTTCCAACCTTCACTGCTTGGGAATCAGAAGAAATTAAGAGGCACATGGACTTCCTTCTAGAGACCGGTGCTGAGGGGATGATCTTGCGACACCAGGATGCCCCGTATAAGTTTGGCAGGTCTACCGTCAACGAGGGTTCTCTGCTTAAGTGGAAGCAGTTCGTTGACGAAGAGGGCGAGGTAGTTGGATTCGAGGAGTTAATGCACAATGAAAACGAACAGTTCACATCAGAAACCGGCCACCAGAAACGATCCGCTCACCAAGCTGGAAAGGTTCCAGGCAATATGCTTGGCGCTCTTGTCGTTAGCAATCCTAAGTACGCTGATCCACTACGTGTTGGTTCGGGTTTTGATATGGCCACTCGACAGCATATCTGGGATAATAGACCAGCTTATCTAGGCCAAAAGGCTAAATACAAATACTTCCCTATTGGCATGAAGGATCTGCCTCGCCACCCAATCTTCCTAGGCTTCAGACACGAAGGTGACATGTAATGGTAATGACAATGAAAGATATGCGTGACGTTGGTGACGTAGAGATTACCGTTAGTGTTGACGGTCGCTCTCTATGGGTCAATGTAGATGGGCAGTGCGTATGTCGAATCCAAAATGCCAAAGACATCAAGGTTGATGATCTCCGTCCCGAGGACTACAGAGGAGCAGCACGATGACAAGAATTGTAGATATTAGCCCTAAACCTCCAAGCGATGGCAAGACTTATCTTGGGGATGGGTTATATGCAGCCTTCGATGGTTGGCAGTATGTTCTTACTGCTGAGGATGGTATACGCGTGACGAATGTCGTATACCTCAATCCAGAGGTACTGGCAGCTCTTAACAGCTTCACAAAGCATAAGGGGTTAACATGACAACTGGCCAGACACTACTCGAACCACAGCCTTCACACATTCAGATACAAGCTCCCTCGGAACCTCTTGGCATCGGGTTTAGGACGCCTGGGCTCATTGACGTCCGTTCATTCACTACGTTCGGGTTCAACTCCAAACCCATGACTGATAATCCGATCGGGTTCTTCGGTACAGGTCTCAAGTATGCCATCGCAGTCCTTATGCGCCATAAGATTCCACTAGTCATCTGGATTGGCAGTGACCGTTATGAGTTCGAACCCCTCGTTGAAGATTTTCGTGGTAAAGAATTCGTGGCAATCCATATGAAACGCTCCTACGGGCTTATGAAGCGGTTCACCAAAGAACGTTTGCCCTTCACAACGGAACTGGGTAAGAATTGGGAACTGTGGCAAGCCTTTAGGGAACTCGAATCCAACACTCGTGATGAGCAAGGTGAAACGGACTACATCTACCAAGACCCACTTAAATGGGAAGGCTACCAGACTGGTAGGACCGTCATCCTTGTTGGTGACCAGAAGTTCGTTGACGTCTACAATGAGCGCGACAAGGTCTTCCTAGATAGGACCACCTTAGAACTCCGATTCCATGATACTAGGAATGGCGTCGAAGTCTTTAATCAACCCTCGCGGCATGTCTATTATCGTGGGATGCGTGTATATGACCTACCTAAAGACAAGGTATCCAAGTACACGTACAACTTCACCCGAGCAATGGACCTAACGGAAGATCGTACCCTCAAGTATACCTTCTACATGTTCATGTACCTTGCCAACGTAGTAATCGAAAGCAACGACGATCTATTCGTCAAGGCAATTGTGGGCTCGGACAAAGACTCCTTCGAGAACGAGTTTAGCTTCGACAGTTCCTACGCCACACCTAGCGAGACTTTCAAGCGAGTTATGGCCGAAAAGAAAGGGCACATGGCTGGGGTCTCTTCCTTCTATGGCCGCTATGCCCCTTCGCCACCTAAGAAGACAAAGCCTAAGTATGCTGGGTTGCTTGGCGACATCCTTGCATTCCTGCAAGACACAGATGATGCCACGGACGCCGATAAGGATGTGATGGCCGCACGGAACTTGCTGAAACGTGCACTCAAATGGATACCTAAGGATCTCGGTAGTGATAGTCTCAACGCCGCGGTAGCGCAGTATCTTGCTGATTCGCCTCCAGATGAAGAGCCTCTTGATGTCCCCGAAGTCATCCTTGAAAAGCGGGGCATAACGCAACGCAGAGCCGATCTAGATGATGAGGTACCATTCTGATGGCGTGTGCTCTTAGGGAATTCTTCTTGAGCGATTGGGCTTGGCTTGTTATGGGACTATTAGGCCTTGCGGGTTTGACATGTGCGATAACTATCGTGCTGTTATTCATAGATCGAAAAAATGCAGTACGATACTTCTTCGTTACTGTCGGAGCCTTTGTATATGTCGTGTTTGTGAACATACTACTAATGATAGCGAGGTCGTGCTGATGACAAAACCAACACCAACAGTCTATGAAGACGACAAGAACTATAACCGTTCAACGGTCTATCATGCCGTAATGCAAAAGTCCACCGGCAAGTTCCTTCCGCAGATGGATAGGAAGCGGGGTTTCACCCATACGGAACCAAAGCCCTTCGACATGGGACCTCCAAGACTTCATTTCCATGCAGGGTCGGCTCGCAGAGCTATGCATGCTTGGTGTCAGGGCGTTCATGTCAATGACTATAGTCATGACGAGTTCGGTAACACTGATGGTGCGTTCCCCGTTGTTAAGGATGGGACTAGCCGCGACAAAAACGACTTTGAAGTCCGACGGATCCGCCTCGTGGTTGAGGAGGTAGAAACTGACCTCAGGGACGGCCGCCTAATGATAATGGCTGCCGACGGCATCAAGCCTATATACGTCTATGACGTGAAACCGTTCGAAGGCGAACCAGAAAAGGATCCTCCCGATGCTTGACCCTAATGCAATCGACTACTTGGCCAACCAATACTACTGCATCAAGCTGAGAGGTGAGGCTTATTATATCCCGCAGAATACAAGTTATGTTGGGCCAACGAACCTCCCACTAAGGCACCCAAGTGAGACGCCCCCACGGCTCTTCTCTACAAGGGCGAAGGCGGAAAGGTCCCTACAGCTGTGGCTTCATGGGCGTGGCAATCGAGATGCTCCTGAGCATCATGACCTTGGGATTAAGCAGTATGCTGACTTCGAAATCTGTCCTACAGTCTTAGGGGTAAAACATAGTGACTGACGAAGGTAAGGTTGCAGATTCGCCTATCGGAGGCCAAGGCGAACTTCCTTTAGAAGACGTCGAACCTTTAGTGTTTGACCCCTGGCAAGTTAATACTACTGCCATGATGGTCAAGCGTAGGGTACTGGGTCTGGGCTCTGAGATGGGTATGGGCAAGACTCCGCCTACATTAAAGGCACTTGAAGAGCTTGATCTCCCATCATGCATGATCATTGTAACCAAACGGGCCTTCATTGGCTGGCGCCGTATGATGAAAGCCTATCATCCAGCAATGTGGGCCAAATACCAAGTCATCATAGAGCGCAATACGCCACTTCGTAAAGCTCAGTGGGCAGCCCAAAAACCGTTTGTCATCACCACTTGGGATTGGTTCATACGTGACCAAGCAATGATCGTACGCCGTAACTTCTCTCAGATCGTTTGCGATGAAGCCCATAAGTACATTCGTAGTCGCAAGACTAAGTCCTTTGCTGCACTCAAGGCAATGCAATACCTTGGTATTTTTATCATTACCGGTTCGCCGGTTAGTAGAGGTGCGGAGCAGTTTTGGACGTACCTCAACTTAATGAACCCGAAACTCTTCCGCTCTTATTGGAAATGGGTCAATACGTTCTGTATTGTCATCGAGACGCCATTTGGACGAATGATTGAAGGCACAAAGAACCTCGATTCCCTGCAGGCAGTCCTCCGACAATACTTCGTACTGCTTAGGAAGGCAGACGTAGGCAAAGTTAAGAAGCGTCGGATGTTCCTTGATGCTGTAATGACTCCTGAACAACAGAAGGCCTACAATAGCCTGAGGGACGAGATGTGCCTGGAACTTGAAAGTGGGGAGCTCCTTGTAGCTGCCTCCCCTATGACGGCCTGCTTACGAATGCGACAGCTTCTATGCTGCCCGGCTATCCTGGACCCGAGATTGGGTATAGGAGGCGGCCTGACTGCAATCATCGACGAACTTAGAGAGGTAGAGTTTGTTGCCCAACATTGTGTAATCTTCACCCCGTTCCGTGCAGCTGTGCCGATCATCTCAGCAGCAATCCGTGAACAACTCCAGAAGCAAACCTTTGAATTCATGGGGGGTCTAGAACCTGATGAGCTCGAACGGAGACTTGCCTCCTGGCGTGAGGCCAAAGGTGTGGGGGTCTGTGTGATTAAATATGCGGAGTCCTTCGACATGGAAACCTGTGATAAGGGGTTCTTCCTTGGTTACGAATGGGACCCGTATGAGAACTACCAAGCTGAGGATCGTATTGATCGTCGTAACAACCTGAACAACTTCCTTCGTATGTTCTATGTCCGAATGGCGAACTCATATGACGAAGATGTAATGGGTGTCCTCGTACACAAGGCAGTGAACCTAAATGCAATCTATGGCGACCCAACTAAACTGAAATTGCTTTTGAGAATCAGATCCGAATCCGCAAATTAAACCCGTAGGAGATTCCATGCCGAGGCGCCCAAAACATGACTACGAGGTTAAAGCTTACGCAGGAACGAAGCATGGCCAGGCTAAGCATGGAGAGTTCCTTGTGCATACTTGGCACATTGGGGAGTCTAGCGTAAAGATGGACGTAGACATCTGGCTGAAACGTATGGCCATAGATGAGTGTGGACTAATCGAGGTAAGGAAGATCAGCCATGACTAAACCCGTCAAGTATTGGAGGTTTCTATGCCATTTGTAACTAGTGTGCTTGGGGCAGCTCGTCGAGCAGCCGAACGTGCAGACAAAGATAAGATCAAAGCTATTCGCTGTCGTGCGTTGAACTGCCTAGGAGGTATGAAGGGCAACCAGACATGTCACGTATGTGACGGCACCGGTAGCGAGTTGGCGGTGAAGGATAAGAAGGGTGAGTGGCACCATTTTCCGAACACCAAAGAAGGCTACACTGAAGCTAGGAGGATCAAATGACCGAGACCAAAACGTACACGTGTGACTTGTGCCATGAAGAGATCATAGTAAAAGGGAGGAACCTCGTAGACGTTAAGCTTAGGTATGGGTACAAGGAAGTTGAGTACCACGCCCACCTTGCCTGTCTGGAAAAGGTTGGGCTTCGAGTACTTCCAAAGATCGACGTAGAGGAAGTTGACCAAACTTGGTTGACAGACGAAAAGGGCGAACAGATACCTCCCATCCAAATCCAATCAGCAAGCGGCGTCCATGAGGTAGAAGAGGAAGAACAAGGCGATGACTGAAATCCAATGGTTAGCTTACATTGATGACGACCTTGACCGCATACTCCTTTTGCTATTCATCCAAGTGGTCATGCTTTGTCTTATCCTGCTTAGGCTCAGCTTCAAATAATCTTTTGGTCTGACAATAAGATTCCTGTTGACATGCCTTTCTGTTTGTAGTATTATACAGACATTATATTGTTTCATTCAACGACCTCACAAAGCATTCACGCACAGACATCTCAGCTCGGTAACCTATGGCACGTTTCAATGTCCACAATCAAGGCTATCTCGACCAAGGCTTACGTGTCGCAGCCATCCACACGTCTGATAGAGGTAACTATAAAGGGTGTCGTCGCCGTTGGTATTGGCAATCGCATCTCAAAATGGGACTTGAGCCCTTCTATAAAGCAAGCCCTCTCTGGTTTGGCTCCGGGGTGCACTTCGCGTTGGAGAGTGTCCACGGTTCGCATTATTACCCCACAGGAGCCGAAGCGTTCGTAGACTTCGTACGATCCTCCTACAACATGGACAAGGAACGACTTCCTACCGATTGGAAGGAACTCCAAACTCTCGGCATAGGAATGTTGGATTACTACGAGAAAGAATGGCAAGTCCAGAGACCTGTGTACGAGACTTACGTGGTAGATGGGGTACCACAGATAGAGGTCCAGTTTGAGATAGAGCTCCCCGTACCGGCTGATCTCCTTGCGCGTGCTGAATTAGACAAAGTAGTTTACAGAGGTACGATGGACCGAGTTGCATATGATCCATTCCTCAAGATGCTTTGGATCATAGAATATAAGACCGCAGCCCAAATGCAAACAAGTCACTTCTCCAATGACCCCCAATGTACCGCCTATTGTTGGGCCTGTGCATGTATCTATAACATCCCATGTGCCGGAGTTATTTATCAACAACACCTGAAGGCCGTCCCCGAGAGCGCCAGAATGTTGGCTAGTGGTAAGGTTAGTTCTGATGCTCGTCAGAATACTACCCATCGTGGGTACCGTCAAGCCCTCATCAACATGTACGGCGAGAACTTTATTACGGTAGCTAGCAAGGCCAACATTGATTGTCTTAATGAACTGGCAATGATGGAAGATGACGATCGCGACCCGTATGTGCGGCGCGACAAGGTATATCGCAATGCCCACCAGATCGAGTCAGAAGGCGCAAAGATCCTCCTCGAAGCCTACGAGATGATCGACCCGAATACACCCCTTTACCCCCACGCAGGTAGACATTGTATCTACTGCCCCTTCGAATCACCGTGCACCTCTATGGATGACGGGTCTGATTGGTTGAGTCAGCTGCAAGATGAAAGCCTGTACGTCCAACGAGAAACGGAGTCCAACCAATGGTTGACGCTAACCAAACACAAGCCCCCACTAGTAAGCCACCAAGCGGTAATGCCAGCATTCCAGCTACAGCGCCTCCAGGAGCTAAGCCAAACCCAACTCCAGCCTCAGTAGCACCAGCTCAGGCAGCTGCGGCTGTTGTAGCAAAGTCGCCTGCTGACTTGGCAGTGAAGAGTGCTCCGGCTCCAAGTAAGCCAATACCTGCAACAGTAGCACCTGGCTTGAAGCCAATGTTCACTATTCAGTCTTCGACTGCTACGAAGAGCAACCAATACCTCAAAGCACTTATATATGGTGCACCTGGTGTAGGCAAGACAACTCTTTGGGCATCCGCAGTAGATGTTCCTTCTATGAACGACGTACTAATGCTCTCTGCGGAGAGCGGATCCATGTCTATTCATGATACGGACCGCGTGAAGATGGCCGAGAACATCGATATCATTCGTGTCACGAACTTCCGCATGTGCTCATACGTCAAGGACTTCTTAACGGCACATTGCATTGCTCGCATTGCTGGTGACGAGAAGCAGTTGTTGCTCATGCAGAACCAACTCTTCCCTAGCCATGATGGACGTTTGCGTAAGTACAACACTGTCATCGTCGACAGCCTCTCGGAGATCGAGGCCTTCAATATGTACGAGTTGCTTGGCATTGATCCCAGTGCGAACAAGTCACTCCTCGACGACGTCCCGACAGCGGAGTTCAAGGAATACAAACAGAACCACACCCGTATCCAGATTCTAGTAAGGGCGTTCCGTGATCTACCGATGAACGTTCTTATGACCTGCTCGCAGCAATACGAACAGGACGAATTGAAGAAGTACCATTTCACTCTTGGACTTACTGGCAAGTTGTCTGGTCAGATCCAAGGGTTCTTTGATATCGTCGGCTTCTTGACAATGGGTCAGCCGACGGAAGAGAAGGATGCACCTCGTCGTTTGTATGTGCAGCCTGTAGGCGGGAAGTTCGATGCTAAGACGCGTCGTTCGTCCCTAACGAAGCCCTTCTTTGATGATCCTACGATGTCCTCGATCATGAAAGCTACTGGGTTGGTTAAGTAGGGAGGCAAACTAGTAACCCTACAAACATCCAAAACATCCAAGTCATAACCAAGGAGTACTAACTATGACCGACAAGAAAGCACCAACAGCTGCAGAGTCCGCTTTCCTTCAAGAACAAGAAGATGGCGGTTACGTCGTAGATATGACGCAGGTGCCAGAGGCAAAGAATGAAGTCTTGCCGAAGTCCACTTACGTCTGCACTATCGATGAAGGCGAATACAAGCTGTCTGCATCGGCCGGCCTACCTATGTGGGCACTGGTCTATGTGATCACCGAAGGCGAGTATGAAGGGCGCAAGCTCTTCCACAACGTCTCTTTCAGTGAGAAGGCATTGCCCTTTAGCAAACGTACGCTAGCGCGGATGTGCCCTGAAGTTCTTACGGCAGACTTCCGTCCTCAGAACTTCGACGACTACGACATCGTCGGGCGGAACATCCGCGTCAAGACCAAGATCGGCAAAGACCAGAACGGCGAGAAGCGCACTGAAGTCGCTGAAGTCGTTGGTCTCGCCGACACCTCGGCCTTCATGGGTGCCCCAGCCACTGACGAAGGTGCAGCGACGTAACTATCTATTAACGTGCCTACGGGGTGGTCTTAATCGATCACCTCGCTACCACACCAACGAACTACATGCGGACCAGGCCACCACCAACATGTCTTTTGCAACGAACAATGTCACGATCAGCAAAGCCTGTAAGTTGCTTGGCAAGTCGCCCTATAACCTAAAGAAACTGGTCGCCTCCGGTGCCCTTCAACATTTCAAGGTTGGCACAAGAATTCTAATCCACGTAACAGAAATTGATCGGTACCAAAGGTTTGGTGCCTATGATCCCCAATCCCACGAGGAACAATCAAATGTCCAAGACAGCAACCCTAAAGTTCGGAGCCAAATCACCCAAAGTGAAATCTTCCGGTCAGACCATCAAGGCGCGACGCTCCCTCAAGAAGATGCACCCTCTCCAAGACCTGCCGGAATCTTCCCACGTCCCAATGCCGATGTTGGGGACCATCCAGGACGTGAAGAAGCAAATCGATCGGGAAGTGGCGAAGCACAACGACCCCGAGACGGAGTTGAAGGAACAACAGGTAGCCCAGATCGCAGCCATACAATCCATTCGAAACCAGTCCCCATGGACGAAGTTGAAATTCATGATCCGAGCAACCTTCCTTCCAAGTAGATGGAGATAGTCATGACCGAGCGCTTCGCCATTGACAAGAAGGGTACAGTGCACAACAACATCGTCGATACTCTTCAGCCCAAGCCTAACGGTCCTGGGATCATCGCCACTTCGCACTCCGACCTTTGGGCACAGACAATCATCGATTGTCTTAACTACTGCGTCGTGGCTGAACAAGGTAGCATCCCAGCCCCATCTCAATCTATAATCCCACCCCAACCAAAGGCAGAGGAGTCAGACCATGACACATAGAATCGCCGTAGTCCTATTGAGTGGTGGGGTCGATTCCACTACGTGCCTCTACCATGCATACCACGCCAAACCCTCTTACCAGGAGTTGCATGCAGTCTCGGTCAACTACGGTCAGCGGCACCTGAAGGAAACCGTCTACGCCAAGTTCTCATGCGACCTACTCGGCGTACCGCACCACATGCTTGAGGTGCCTAATGTCTTCCCGAAGTCAATGCTGACAGACGAGAAGGCTGCCGTGCCCGACATCTCATACAGCGACATTGTTGGGGTGTCGCCTACTTACGTTCCTTTCCGCAACGGCACAATGTTATCCTTGATAACAGCATTCACAGAAGGACTCGTGAAGAATGCAGAACAAGACCTCGGAATCCAAGCACGTGCCGGAGACTATGAAGGGGGCGAACCGGTGGAGGCGGATATTTATTTTGGTGCTCACGCTGAGGATGCGGCTAATTGGGCATATCCTGATTGCACGCCCGAGTTTATTGGAGCTATGGCCAATGCGATTTATATTGGCAGTTATCGTCGGATACGTTTGTGCACGCCTCTTGAGTGGCTCGACAAGACACATGTAATCATGCATGGCCAAGAGCTTCATGTCCCTTGGCAGAACACTTGGTCTTGCTACAAAGGACTCGAGCTTCAATGTGGAACTTGCCCTACGTGTCGGAGCCGTAGGGAAGGCTTCGAGAACGCCGGCGTTTATGACCCAACAGTCTATGCAGATATGGCTGAAGGCGAGAAGGCCGCACGTACCTATGACCATGAAGCTAACGAGGAGATGCCTTCAGCATGACGAAAGCAACAGAAGGACATACCTATTGGAGCACTAAGACCTATGATCATTCAGTAGGGCTCTCTTGCTGCTTCCGTCAATGGCGGGCAGAATCCCACTGCAGATTCTTGCATGGCTATGCGATCAAGGTCAAGTTCGTCTTTGGTACAGATGAACTCGACGTCCGTAATTGGGTAGTCGACTTTGGATCGCTCAAGAGCCTTAAGGGATGGCTTGAAGACATGTTCGATCATAAAACGATCGTGGCCGAGGATGATCCGGAGCTTGGTACAATCCAAAGTTTGGAAGCGCGCGGTCTCTGTCAACTTGTGGTTGTGCCAGCGACCGGCTGCGAAGCGATGGCTCGGATGATATTTGATTATGCTTCAGACATCTGGCTAGTTGATAATGGCTATGCCCCAAGAGTCTTCCTGGATGCTGTCGAGGTCAGCGAGCACACAGGCAACTCCGCCATCTACGGAAGGACCAAGCCATGACAGTTATCAAGGTTATCAATAGGACCATCATATCTGGTCAAGCTATTAACGAGAAGGCTGAAGCTGCCCTCGAGGAAGCCATACCCAAGAGGGATAGGAAGTTTCCTGTAGTGGAGATGTTCGGGCCCACTATTCAGGGTGAGGGGGCTATGCTTGGCGAGCAAACAATGTTCATCCGTTTTGGTGGTTGTGACTTCCGCTGTACGCTGTGTGATTCCCTACATGCTGTCTTGCCAGAAGAAGTCAAGAAGAATTCTATCCGGATGACCACCAGCGAAATCATTACCGCATTGATGGCCTCTGAGCGTGTGGCTACTTGGGTCACCCTTAGTGGGGGTAATCCAGTCATGCATGACCTTGACAACCTCGTCGATAATCTTCATGACGTAGGTCGCAAGATCGCTGTCGAAACCCAAGGCTCTCTTTGGGCAGATTGGCTTCTGAAGTGCGATCATGTGACAGTCTCACCTAAGGGTCCTGGGATGGGCGAAGAATTCAGTGCAGAAGACTTCCAGGTCTATGTTGACAAACTTTCTAGGAAAGCTCTTGGTTTCCCCGTAACCGATTGGTCTGTGAAGGTTGTCATCATGAACCAAGTCGACATCGAGTTCGCCAAAGGTCTGCTAGGTAGATGGCCGCAGATCCGCCAACGCTTCTATCTATCGCTTGGGAATCCGTTCCCACCCCAAATCAACGATGGCAAGGGCCTCTCCGCCAAAGAGATCCGCCCGCTTCTGTTAGACCACTATACGCAGTTGGTGGAAGACATCTTGCAAGAACCGTTCTTGCATGACTGTAAAGTCACGCCACAACTTCACGTCCTATTTTGGGGCAACGCAAGAGGAGTCTAACCATGGCAAATAACGGAGACCTCGGCAAGAAGGTTCAAGCCTACCTAAAAGAGCTAGGCATCGAGACGCCTACTAAAGAGCATATACTCCCTACGAGATATGGACCTGCCCTTGTTGCAACTGAAGACGCTGCAACCCATCTTCTGCAAGCACTTCGATTAGATACCGACGATGACTCCATGAAGGGGACTGCCAAGAGGCTTGCCAAGATGTATGTGGAGGAGTTGTTTTGGGGCCTTGACTATTCCAAGTTCCCTGACTGCACGGAAGTGGCCAACAAGATGAAGTACGAGGAGATGGTAGTTCGCGATGGCATCGACGTTAAGTCTATGTGCGAGCATCACTTCCTTCCGATCGTAGGACGTGCTACCGTTGCCTACCTCCCAAAGGATAAGGTACTCGGTCTGTCCAAGATGGACCGCATCGTCGACTTCTTCAGTCGTCGTCCTCAAGTTCAAGAGCGTCTGACAGAACAGATCGCCGCCACACTCATGCTCGTCTTAGGTACGGAGAACGTCGCCGTAGTTATTAGGGCACAGCACTTCTGCGTGTCCCATCGTGGTGTACAGGGTAGTGACTCTACAACCATCACAAGCAGACTACACGGAAAGTTCTTTACGGTAGATTCCCTTCGGGCAGAGTTCCTCGCACTCACAAGAAAGGGTTAATCTCATGCCATCTGGTTTTTGGGCTATTCTATCCATTCTATTTACAGCAGTCGCATTAGTCTATCTTATGATTACGGGATACCACCTTGCTCAAAGTCTTGATCCCGTACTGCACTACCTTGGTATGTTCTTGGAAGCGTTAGGAGCCTCAGTTATGTGTGGTATCATATTCCAATTGAAGCACACCCACGAAATCCGTCAAGCCGTCAACAGAGCCATAAACCAAAGAGGCAAACAATGACACGATTCGCGCCAGTAGCCCCCCTTCCACTTCTCCAGTCACTCTGGAATCATGACCAGAATCAGCATATGCACCATGGCTCATATCATCTATTGCTGGCCCATGATATAATTGCCTCCATACATAACCGGAATGAGTACCGTGCACACTTCGAGAAGGTTCGAGATTGGTTTCAAGATTGTACTATAATCATGGACAACAGCATCGTGGAACTTGGCGATGCTGTTGATATGTGGTTGGTAGCCGCTGCAGCGGAGGTAGTGCATGCTGACGTGATGGTATTGCCCGATGTTATGGGGAGCGGTAAGAGGTCTCTGAAGCTCTTCAATGACACAATATCCAAGGGCTTACCAAGAGGGAACTACCAATACATGGCAGTACCGCAAGGCCCAACAATATCAGACTTCGCCACTTGCCTTGAAGAGTATTCGCAGCACGAGTATATTACGTGGATTGGAATACCAAGGATCGCCACCCAACAGCTTGGTTCCCGTCGGCAACTAATCCAAATGGCAACGATGATAAAGCCTGAATGGAGATTGCACTTGCTCGGCTTTAGTGACAATGTAGTTGACGACATGCTATGTGCCGCAGCTGGTGTCTGCGAAGGTATCGACTCAGCAGTTCCCGTGCGTGCTGGCCAAAGGAATATCCCCTTTTGCTTAGCCGAAAGTGACTATGGTAAACGTGGTGACTACTGGGAATCCAAGAAGCATACACTCCAGGCCCTTAAGAACATCAAATATGTGCGAGACCTGATCGGAGAGACGGAGAGCTGACATGAGTTGGGGCAATGCAGCCATATTTGCCTTACTTGTGGTAGTGTTTGGTGTAGTAGGTACCTTCGTACTTATGTTCGTCTTGGAATTTATATTTTGGGCGTTGCATTATGTCTTTTAACAATTGTGCGGGTTGTGTCTTTAAGACGGCTACATGCGGTACCCGTGGCCCCCAAGATAGCCCGTTCGTCATTGTAGGCGAGAGTCCTGGTAAGAACGAGATCAAGGAAGGGAAACCCTTCGTAGGTGAGTCTGGCAAGATGCTGGACTCCGTAATTAAGAACGCCTTCAAGGCTATAGATCAACAACCTATCCAACCATTCTACACCAATGCCATCATGTGCCATCCCCAAGGCAAGGAAGCCAGTAAGATGGAGCGAGCCTGTAAGGCTTGCAACCAACGACTCGTAGACTCCATCCGCAAACATCCTAGGAAGGTAATCCTTGCACTTGGTGGCCCAGCTGTTCAGTCTCTAACAGGCGACTACGACATCAAGATCACGCAAATACGGGGCACTGTGTTTAACGCCGACAGCTATCGCGCCCTTGCAGCCGAAGGGATAGTTGCTTCTGTCCATCCAGCCTTCCTAATGCGTGGGACGGGTTCATATCCTAAGTTCAAAAAGGATGTACGAACCGCCGCCATGCTCCTCACCGGAGTACCATTACCCAAGTTCATAATGTCTACGCACGAGGTGTTCACTAGTGAAGAACAAATCGCAGGTTGGCATGCAACCCTTCCTAACGGCGACGAGCTTGGGACGGACATCGAAACATCCGGCTTCTCACCCATTGATGATGACATCCTCTGTATTGGCATTGGACGGATGGACCAGCTAGACAAGAACTACGTCATACCTGAGGGTCTAGTTCCTACCCCAGCAGTCAAGGCGCTTCTTGAAGATAGACGCTTCCGCTTCTGTTGGCACAATGGTAAGTTCGATATCAGGTTCCTTAGGATGCTGAATCAACATCCCGGATCCAACTATGACAGCATTAACGCTGTGGTCGATGATGACACGATGATGTTGTCCTATTGCCTAGACGAGACTCGCGGTATCCATGACTTGGAGCAAGTAGGGCAAGATGCATGCAATGCTCCTAACTGGAAGGCAATGTTAGACCAATACCGCTCCTCTAAGAAGGCTTCCTATCGAGAGATCCCTACACCCGTACTACATAAATACTTGGGACTAGATATAGGGGTCACCAATCAATCATTCGGTATGTTGCGTCCGCAAGTAGCGAAGGATCTGCACCTAGAAAAGCTCTATAGACATCAAATCCGATGGAGCAACTTCCTTGTTGAGGTCGAACGTAACGGCATGCTTGTTGACAAAGAGCAGACCAAGAAACTTGACGTTATGTTCCGGCAGGAAATTACCGACCGTAAGAGACGCCTTAACATAGTCGCCAAAGCCCGTTTGGGCAAAGAGATCAACCCCAACTCCCCGCCACAAGTTGCCGAACTCCTGTACGACGGAGTCAAGATTCCCAAGTATAAGGGTTCACGATCGACCGATGCTGACACCCTTGATATGTTACCTCCTAATCCCGTCATCGTTCTTCTTAAGGAATATAGGAAGAGCCAGAAGCTTCATTCCACCTACGTCAAGAACCTTTACAACTTCGACCCCACAGATAAGAAGCACAAAGGTAGCCTTGAAGGTACTAGAGGTCCCAACGTCCATTCGGATGGGAGGGTGCACTGCTCCTATCTACTGCACGGGTCTGTAACAGGTCGTCTCGCCAGCCGTGATATCAACATGCAGAACATTCCACGCGACTCCGAGGTTCGTTCGCAGTTCATTGCACTTCCAGGTCGCCGTCTCGTGGAGTTCGATTACAACCAAGCCGAGCTTAGATGCTTAGCAGAACTAAGTCGCTGCCCTGATTTGTGTGCCATCTACCTGGATCCTAGCCATCCAGGCCTACACCATGAATTATCGGTCACACTGTTTAGTGCGAACTATACCGATGACGAGAAGATGCGCGCCAAGATGGTTAACTTCGGCATCGTATATGGCCGTACAGGCGCCAGTCTAGCAGAAGAATGGAAGGTCAGTCTTGACGAGGGAAACCGTTGGGTCAACGGGTGGTTCAAACGGTTCCCTGGGGCTAAGAAGTTTATTGACCAGTGTCGTATGGCCCCACTTACAGGAGCTACACTCATAACCCCATTCGGCAACAAGCGACGCTTTGGGGTAGTAGGTTGGGAAAACAAAAATGCGGTACAGAATGAGGCAGCGAACTTTCTCCACCAGTCAATTGCGTCCAACTGTAACCTTGAATCCGCCGAGAGAGTCTTCGCTTCATTCGCCAAGGAGTATGATGCTGATCCTTGTAATCTTGTACATGACTCTAACATTTGGAGTCTTCCTGACGATGATACTATTATCTCGGCATTTGGCCGTCGTGTTATAGCGGTGATGGAACAAGTTCCTAAGGACTACGGACTAACCTATATCCCATTCGTCGCCGACGGTAAGATGGGCTACCGTTGGGGCCACTTGGAAAAGGTAAAGAAGTCCTTCTGGTACCCAGAAAAGGAAGCGGCTTAATGACCATCATTTTGCCTCTTGATATTCCTTTCGAAAGATGCTATAATAAATAATAGCCAAAAGACTATGACCCGAAGAGGAGAATAAAAGATGCCAATGCCCAAAAGGTCTTTAGAAGGTAAAACCCTCGATTATTGGATATTACAAATGCACTGGAATGGTCGCCAAGAAGAGCTGGCCAAATATGATCCATTCCTAACTCCCCTAACGGTGCAGGACGCTATCAAAGGTTGCAACGACATCATGACAGACCTGGATCCTGCAAGACCTCTATCACAGCGTGCATTTAACTTCCAATCGGAAATCATTAACCGCCCCGACAAGCCTGCATTGCCGAAGGTCAAGCATCCCCAAGACTTGGTTGGGATGAAGATCAAAGTGCAAGTCAAAGACCTATCCGCCTAACCAATAACAATAACGGAGACATCTGCAATGAACGACTCTAGGGAACCTTTTATGCCCTCCGTAAAGGATGCAGAGTTAGCTGCCACACTCCTACCACATGAATTTGACTTGTGGGATACTGTCCTCTCCAAAGAGGTATGGAACAAGAAGTATCGTGCATTGGAAGCCTCAATCTACCAGACTATGTCGCGCACAGCTCATGCATTGTTCCCGTCAGATCCGGAAAAGGCTGTTAGGGTCGCTGAGCTTATGTATCAAGGCGTATTAGTGCCAGCTGGGCGTATCATATCAGGTGCTGGGACTGGCAATCGTGTCACGCTCATGAACTGCTATGTCATGGGCACGATGGGGGACAGCCTCGCTAGCATATTCGAGACCCTTTCAGAGTCAGCCCTTACCATGCAGATGGGTGGGGGTATCGGCGTAGACTTTTCCCCATTACGTCCCCACAAGGCACGCCTGAAACGTACGGGCTCTTCTTCTTCAGGCCCGTTGCCTTTCATGGATACCTGGGACGCCATGTGTAAGACCATCATGTCTGCTGGCCACCGACGCGGCGCCATGATGGCAACAATGTCCATCGACCATCCGAACATCGTCGACTTCATCACTGCCAAGCACACCAAAGATAGGCTCAAAAACTTCAACGTCTCTGTTCTCGTCTCAGACGCGTTCATGCAGTGCCTAAAAGAAGGCGGCGACTGGAATCTCGTTCATTCCTCCGTCCATGTTGACTGGTCCCCAGAAGAAAAGAAGAGTCGCGAGCAGGTGCGCCATTGGACTGAAGGCAAGGTAGGTTATGACGTGGTCTATCGTTGGGAAACCGTACCGGCCGCTTACTTGTGGAACCTCATCATGAAGTCCTCGTTCGAGTATTCGGAGCCAGGAGTCATTTTCATCGATAGGATCAATGGGCTGAATAACCTTCGCTATGTCGAGGACATTAGGTGTACGAACCCGTGCGGGGAACAACCCCTCCCACCTTACGGCGCCTGTGATCTCGGACATCTCAACCTCGCACGTCTCATTCTCAATGCTTATTCCTCAAATGCTGAAATGGATTGGAGAACTCTCATCGTTGCTGTTGACTACATGGTAGCCCTATTAGACTCCGTCATCGACACCACCCTGTATCCCTTGGGGGCTCAAGAAGTTGAGATGAAGAACAAGCGTCGTATTGGTCTTGGTATTACTGGCCTAGCAGACGCACTATCAATGGTAGGACTACGTTACGGTTCTCCTGAAGCCGTCACATGGACCACGAATGTTATGAAGAAGATTGCGGTAGCTGCATATGAAAAGTCTTGCGACCTCGCAATTGAGAAGGGTCCTGCTCCTACATTCGATCCTAGGACCTTCAATTGGGCATTCGTCGACAGCCTAAAGAACGATGGCCTCAAGGACAAGATCAAGTTGCATGGGCTTCGCAATTGCGTGCTACTGACAGTTGCGCCTACCGGTACAACGTCGGCTTTCTACGGGAACGTATCCTCTGGCTGTGAACCAAACTTCGCCCACCGTACTACTCGTAACGTCCGCCAACCAGACGACACCTATAAGCAGTTCACCGAATACTCCTATTCAGTCCGCTACTATGCTCATGTGGTAGGAATGAGCATCGAGGCAGCATATGAGCATATCAAGAAGCACCCATCGCACTTCCCGACGATTGAGGACTTGACGGCTGAGGATCATATCAACATACAGGCAGCTGTACAGAAGTATGTCGATGCTTCTGTAAGTAAGACGGTCAATTGCCCAAAGGATATTACCTTTGAGAAGTTCAAGGACGTCTACTTGATGGCATGGAATAAAGGATGCAAAGGATGTACGACTTACCGCCAATCAGAGGTACGCGGATCGATCCTTGAATCAGCCGACACTCCCCAAGAAGGTGCCACTGAAGAGTTAGACGAAGCGCAATTTGGAAAGACCTTACACGAACGCCCTGATGGTGGATCAACTTATACATTCAAGGGAGTAGACCTGGGGGCTCCCGATACTCAGCGCGTGGGTCCTAGTGGGTCTGCAGCGGCCCTTGCCGTGGAGCAAACGTCCAAGGAACGGCCGATAGCTCTAGAAGGAAGAACTTACAAAATCAAGTGGCCTGGATTAGCCGCAGCTACCTACCTGACTATCAACCACAACGACGTTGGAGAACTCCAGGAAGTATTTATATCGTCCAAGAACTCCCAGTATACTGAGCGGGCAACGGCGCTATCGGTTATCTTGTCGAAGCACCTGAAGCTTACGAAGGACCCTATTATGGTGGCAAATGAGTTAATGCAGATTAACTTATCAATGAACCCTTCTTGGAGTGGAGGGAGGTTCTATGGATCCATCATTGCACAGATTGGGGCCCATATTAAAGAACATGCCGAAGAGTTTTCCGACATGGAAGAAATGGCCAAGTTCTCGAATGAACAGTTTGTTGTTGCGACAATAGTTTCGAAGACAGTACAGGCTGGAATTGCTCGAGAACACATAGATGAAGGTGACCCTATTGTAGTAGGAACCACAGTACAGTGTACGGCGTGTGGGGGGTTCAACGTACAAATGAAGGAAGGCTGTAAGACTTGTATCGACTGTGGCCAAAGCGACTGTAACTGACAACCAACGAGAGGTAGGAGTATATTATGGCAGACCAAGCACCCACGAAGACACCCGTAACCGATGTGATCTCTGGCCCCTGGACTCTAATAGGTTCGGCTCGCTTCGAGAAGGCATACCATGACTGGTCAAGGTGGTTAGCCTTCGCTGGGCACCCATGCTTCTCATTAGCATGTTTCCCTTCCCAGATGGAGGAGATGGGCGGCAAGGATTGGTACACTCCGGCACAGAAAGCAATGCTCGATCACGTGCACCTGCGCAAGATCGACATGTCACAAGTAGTACTGGTACTTAACGTAGGTGGGTATATCGGTGGTTCGACTATTCAGGAAATGCTCTATGCCATCACGAAGGGCAAAGCAGTATTCAGTATTGAGCCCTTCAAGAACAAGGCAGTCAAGCTGTCAGACAGAGCCATAGAGTTCAGTTCATATATGGAGGATTCCCCCACAGAACTGTATCGTGTAGTAGGCGCCGACCTGGAAAAGTACATCGTCAAAGCCTCAACCCCAAAAGCAGAACCAGAAGTAGCCGCCAAGTCCCAGGAGCCTGCTGAACGTACCGCCAAGCCATCTTCCCACGATGAAGACGGTGCAAAATGAATAATCCCCTTCTTGAGAAGAACGCCAGTGGCGTAGTGCAACCTACCAAGTACGACCAGGGAAAGGTGAGGACCGATCTCTATCCAGTTAGGGCCTACATTGAGACCTGCAAAACCTTCCATTATGGGTCTATTGCCTACTCAGTAGGCAATTGGAAGGAAGGCGATGGCTTCGATTGGCATCGTCTAATTGTGTCGGCTGAACATCATCTCCAAGACTTCAAGTTAGGTGTCAACCTTGACTTCGAGAGTGGTCTTTCTGTATTGGCACATGCCCAATGCTGCATTGCCATGTTGCTGGAGAACTACCTTACGGGGCATGGCAATGACGATCGCGCGCAGTCACAGATTGCCCTTGGAGACGTAGATGACGTCGAGAACCTTATGATTATGCCGCAAGAGGTAATAGACCGCGCGCTTGCCAAGAAAATCAAAGTTGAGGCCGACCGCGCTAAGAAGGCGGGAGCGGGACCGACCGTACCTGAGGCAAAGAAGCCATGAAGTGGGTGAACAAGAACTTGTGGGGTAATTTCTATGGTTGGTGTCAATACAGAAAATTTGTCTCTGGCTAAAGCCCTAAAGAACCTTTCGAAGTCACTGAGCAAGAGCCACCAAGTCTTCTTACCAAACCCGTCGACGGAAATTCAATACGTGACTCATCATGGAGTGGCACACTACGTGGACTGGATGATCGAGAATCTACCAAGACTGGCCCCAAGCCTAGAAGCGGTCACGTGGCTACCTAGAAGCGGTCAAGTCGGAAAGGTGATCGCCCAGCACGTAGCTAAGAAGGCTGACCTTAAATGCTTCCCTTTGAACGTTGTACGTGGAATGCCATTCAACACTTTGATCATTGCCCCCAGACTTGACTTAGCCAATTCGTTCGTCTCGGCTGACCTATATGACTATATGATGGCCAAGAAGAGGGGCTTGCCTCCATTAGCAGGCTATCACGATGGGGACTATCTTATATGGTCATTAGTTGTAGAGCCAGATACACAACAGATCGCCCAGATCTGGCGCTTCAGGCAGACACCTAACTATAGAGTCTACACCTGTATGGATCACGCACTATTGGGAATGTAGGATGTGGGATGTGGGATGGGTGTGAGCGGATCCGGGAAGCGAGGGGAGGCCACAACACCTCCCGGATCCTGTCTTGATAACCCCCACGATAAGGCCACCAAGCATTCGGTACGTTACTTCTTATTCTTCTTGCGGTCGGCCATTTGAAGTGCAATACACTTACGTATAGCGTCCCGCTCAACTCCATAGTCGTCGATCATCGTGATGACGTCCGGAGCCTGCTTCTCGATCATGGCGTACTGGGTCTCTGCTCGGGCAATAAACTCGTCCGAGTACTTCTTTATGGTGGGGCAGGTAATCCCATAACCTTTAGGACAACCTGCTAATGCTACGGCCATTACGGCCACGCACAAGGCTTGTGTGAACAAACGTTTAGAAGGTCTTGTCACGGAGCCTCCTTTTGGTCTCTTCTGGAGACCGCTGCTCAGCCTGAACTTCGTGGATCTGGGACTCGGCTTCCGTGACAGTTTTCTGGTCACGAGCTACCTGTTCCGCTATCCCCTTCTTTCTGGCCTGGCGTGAGATGTACCATACCAAGCAGCCAACAAAGCCTACGGCTCCAAGTATGGCGTACAGTGTTGTGAGACTGCCCATCGCTTAGCCCTACGCCTTTGGGGCTGCTGCGACCGCAATCGTCGCGGGAGCTGCTGCGCCTGCCTTAATAAGGGCAAGTTGGTCAGCTTCCTTACCTGTGGGGCTTGGCAGACGAGAGATTACTGCGTCCATTACGTTCTGCTCTGTCATCCCCGTAGCCTTAACAATGTCCGGCCAATGGTTAATGATATAGTCAGCAGCGGTCTTAACGAACACACTCTTTGGGTCTATCGTGTCAGGGATCTTCTCCTTCAAGAAGGTCTCAGAGTACGCAATACCCCTCTTGGCAGCCACGTCGAAGATCGCTTGGAACTTCTCATCCAACGTGGTCTTATCGAGGTCGCGCTTGGAGGCGAAGTACGCCCTTACGGCAATACCGATCCATGACAGAATAGCCGTCAGAACTGTACCTCCGATCACGACTAGGGTATCCCTAATTGTGGCAATATTTACCTGCGTGTCCGTTAGGGGAGGTGCAGTGGTTGTTACTGTGGTAGTAACGTCTGCTGGGGTCGTGGTTTGAGCCCAAGCGTCAATAGGCCCTATGTCTGGCAAGAGGAATGCAGCGATCGCAAGGCCTCCTACGATTGCCAAGTACTTCACGTACTTAAGGTAGGTTTTCATTTATTATCCTTTCGTGTTAGGTGGGTTGTATGCACTGCACTGCACTACACTATTTGCCGTACGTTGGTTTGCCAGGCTTCGGCTTGCCTGGCTTTGGTTTTTGTTTTTTCATAACGTTCACCTCCTTTCTATTGGGGTGGGAATGGCTCTGGTTTAACGATGAAGTCGGGCGTACCCGTACTAGGTGCGCATCCCTCAACGGTTGTGTATTCGAGAATCTGTGCGGCCTTACAGCGTGATTCCTTCTCCTCGAAGGTAAGTTCTCCGTACTTCAACTTATCCTGTAAATAGCCGAACTCATTCTTGACGATAGCGAGAGTGTTCTGTTGGGCTTGGTCCATTGCCAACTTAAATTCACTATCCCGGAATTTACTGAACTCCAACTTGATAATAGGCCGGACGCCAGTATAGTCTCCGAACTTCCATGCACCGTAAGCAATTGACGATATTGCGCCGAATACGGCTCCCGCGGTGATGATAGCCTTGACTGTATTTTTCATTCGACCACTCCTTATCTGTCAATTCGTGTCAGGTAGAGGCTCATCTCGTCTGCACGTCTGCAAGAGAGACCATTTTGCATTACGAGTACTCCTGATACGTTCCCGGCTTTGTTGTTAGTAGTGGTTCCGTCTGGCAATACTAAGAATGCTGTGCAGGCGGCCAAATACTTACCTGTATGCAGGATAGGCAGGATCGCGGTCTTCTTGAACTTGGTCTCACCCATATTGAAGAAGATCAGCAGTAATCCGCTAAACATGTAGGAGGTAACGTTGACCTTAATGAGGCGAGACAGTTGTGGGATGTATTCCGCATGCATGTCCTTTTGCAAGATGTCCCAAGCTTCCTCTTGGGTGAACTCGTAGTTGTTGTCAATGATCTCCTGCTGTGAAGGCCACACACCAGAGTGGCCAGAGTGGCCGTAGCAAATGGCCCAGACTTCAGTTGTGGTTCCGTCAGGATTGTGGATAGTAGTATCCACGTACTTCTTAGACATGAACCGTTCCCACCGTTTCAGCTTGGCCCAGCCTTCAGGGACCATCATCCGTTCGTAGGAATGTCCGTTACCGTAGAAGTCTTCCTTCGGCCACATATCCTCGAAGGCAAGGCCTGGCGTTGTTGGTTCCGGATTCGTGATGGTCGGCCTAACGGTAAGTAGGGTCTGGGTCATTTGGGTGCCTCCGTCCCGAATATGATCTCGACACCCTCTTCGTCGAAGTAGTGCTTGTCTGGGTTGATTATGAGCTTCAGACCTTCCTTAGCCAGCTCCAAAGACTTGAATGGACCGTAAGAGCCTCCCTTGGCTGCGTTGATCTTGTACTCGCCTTCTGGTGTCGAGGTAATCTCGTATGGGTGATCATGTGTCTTCATCATAGTGTTAGGCCTCCGTGACGTTCTTGGCGACGTTGCCAAGTTGTGCGATGGTGGTAATGTTGGGCTTCATTGCTGGAAGTACGGCACCTGTAGGCCAACGGAACGTCTTGAAGGCTGCCGTAGGATATTCGGCGACGTTGATCATGTCGTGTTGATTGGCCCCGCGACAGTATAGAGTACGCCCGTCCTTCGATTGGCCTTCGACTAGAGTGACATGTCCACCACCTTTACGAGCCTTGACCGCAATGGCCCCCTGAACGGGAACCTTGAGTTCCTGTCCCCAGTCAGCCCAAGCGAGCGCACGTAGTAATTGTAGCGGAGGCATATATCCAGGATCACAACAACCAACGGCATAGCCGCACCCATATCCACACCAGGGAGTATCGTCGTTGACGTACCAGTCAAGGTTGGGCCTCAAGACAGGATAACGCCCTATCAGTTCTGCCTTCCAGGAAAGAATGATGGGGTTTGATTTGGCACCAGGAATTTCCTTAGTACCGGTGATAGCCCGCATACGAGCAAGCCAGGGGGCGGTTTTGAGTACCGAAGGCATCGGTACTGACGGAAGGGTCGGAACAGACTTGACCGCATCCAGATAGGTTGCCGTGATTGGGCCAACCATTCCGTCAGCTGCAACTCGGGAAGCTGCTTGGAAGCGTTCGACGGCAGCACGAGTAATACCGCCATAATCGCCATCAACAACAAGCTCGTGGCCAGCACGACGCAAAGCCTGCTGTAGTACTTTAATGTTTGGGCCATTGGATCCCTCCCTTAACACGCCACCTGCGAGACGTACTGCTTCAAGCACAGTGCTGAGGGTGGTCTGTGTAATCGTGGCTTTTAACTTCGATAGATTCGTTGTCATGGTACTTTACCTCCTAAGGGGTTGGGTTTGGGTTATAATGTTAGCGAGTATTCCTTCTTCTGCCGCTGCCGTTGCCGTTGCCGTCGTCGTATTGTACTACTGGAACTGGAACTGGAACTGGCCGGCCAATAAAAGAAACAACTCCCATAATACCACCGACAATGGTAAAAAACAAGCCTACACCTATAGCAATCCAATTAACTGCTCCCCCAGCCCCCGTGCTTGCGCTTTCGATTGTGGTTATACGATCCTTGAGATCGTTAATCTTGTCAGCTGAGGTTTTGTCCTGCTGCGCCAATATGTTTTGAATACCTGCAATCTGTTCCTTGAAATTCTTCTCGGCCTTATCAGCGGCGGTGAGGTTACTCAAGTTCTGGTCGGCCACCGACTTCTGCTGTGCAGTCAGAGCAAGGGCAAGGTTGTTGTCGCGTTGGACTTGCTGGTCAGACAGGCCCTTGAATTTCTCACTGGTAAGTTTTTCACTATCGATTATTGCGCTTTTCACTGAAGCGTCAGCTAGATCAAGGCGAAGCTGATTTCGGTCAATCTGCTTTGTGAGATTGGCAAACCTTTCATCCCAAAGCCGGGTCAATTCCCCTCTAAGCGCCTGAATTGCATCAGCCGTCAGTTTAGTCGGGTCTGGATTTGGGGTTGAACCCTGTTGGACTACCAAAGGATCTCCCGATGTGCCTTGGTATGTTGACCTGCCGGGGATCTGTTGTGCAAAAGCAACAGTACACATCAGGGGCAGTACGAGAGGAACTAACCGTGCAAGCGTAAATGCCGTTTTCATACATGACTCCATTGGAGTAGCCGTGGGGCCTTGATTAGCTCCACGGCCAAGTGTGTAGATGGTAGTAACGTCGCCACTAGGCTTCGTTGGAACCACCACCCTGTGAGCCGGGAGTAACAACTACTGGGGGTACGGGACCAGCATCAACTGGGGTACCCGAAGCAGCTGCTGCAGCCATAACAGCGGTGTTAGCCTCGAATGCTGTCAAGGCAGCTTCGAGTTGCTCAGGATCGTCTTGGGCATCGCGAAGATCAGCAAGTGCTTTGTCAAGAACACCCTTCATTGCAACAACTGCATCGGTCTGTGCCTTTGCGGCGTCGATTAGTCTTTGGACATTAAACATTTCATTAGACTCCATTCCATGGATTTGACTGAGCGCACTTAGTGCTATTCTTCCATACCGCAAAGATCTTACCAGCATGCGCCCTTGTACTGACTGGCGGTATAGAATTTGGTACAACAACTCCTTGACTGTAGGTCCTGATTGGGACTGTTGTGGTTGGCGACGATTACGTCCACGATTACCTGTATACATAAGTCTCTCCTTATCAATAATCCCAGTATACGTAACTGACTATTGAGACGACCATAGGACAACCCCATTCCAGTATACGATGAGGCGTCCATATGTCCCAATTCTCTCTTATGTAGTGCTTCATTACACCAACCTGTTTCTTATAACCACGACGCTACAACCAAACCAACACCAGAAGCTCCTACAAACGTAGCAGTATAATCGTCCGTAGATGTAGTAGCTGTGTTGACATGATGACCCGCCATTGTTCGTGCACCAGCTTCGACTTCCGCATCGTAATCTTCAATGATGGTTTCTGCCCCTGTCTGCGTGACTGCCCCTGCGGCACCCCCTGTAGCAGTCACCCCAATTATAGTAAATCCAGCATCTGTCTTGACCAAGTTGAGAGCCGTTTGCGGCGAAGTGCCTCCGTGTACAGATGTAGTACCTGTTGGGGTCTGGCTTGCAGGGTAGATAGCAAACACATGGATTGTGCCATTGATCGCAGGAGCATTGGTAAGGGCAATCGTGCCCGTGGCATTAGCAGTCGATGCTGCACGCCACATACTAATTCTACGACCCGCGTTAGTTACAGCTATAACCGATGTGGCTGCGGTCCCATCTACGGTACAGGCTGATATTGCTATATCACTTGCCCTAGCAACAACCACAACCATGCGAGTTGCATGAGGCGTTCCAAGATCGCACGTTGCAAAGCTATAATTAGTCTGAGTAGTTGCGTCCACGTAGCTGTTGCGATAGCCGTTGACCAGACTTGTACCTCCTCCTGAACCTGCAACCGCAAACACCCCAATAGGAACTGGCCCACCTAGCAGAGGGTGTTCTTTCTTGATCAGCTTCTTCTCGTACGGCACCCACAAACTTGCAGGCCTTATAATGGCAGGAGCTGATGGGACATACACTATGGCCGACCTCGCCTCAGCAGGCGTAATCATCTGGGAAGCCACAAGGGATGCTAGGATCGCTTTGCGTGCATGTCGATTCATGTTCATGTTCATCATTGTCATGCCGTGATATCTCCGATCAGGACCCACTCAGTGGCGGCAATCTTAAGCATGGTGGCTGCCGAGTACTGGCCCACTAACTTAGTCTTACCACCCGCTGAACGGAGGGTATCAGTCGTAAGGGCAATAGTAGTCTGACCTGCCCCCAACTGGACAATGTGGATCTGGGTGTTAATTGGGTACGCGACCGAGGCATTGCTAGGAAACGTAAGTGTATTGGCGGCGGCGTTGTTCATCGTGACCGCCTTGCCCCGATCGCCCGCAACCGTCGTATAGGTTGTGCCTGTCTGATTATTAACACCAGAAATTGTACCAAGTTGGTCAACGTCTAGGTTGGTACGGGCAGTTACGATACTACCGAGGTCTGACAGGTTGTTGGAGGCAAGCATGTCGCCGCCACCAGCCAACGTGGCCCATGCAGGGTTAGCAGCAGCCCCGAACGTCTTAAGGAATTGGCCGCTGGTGCCTGGGGGCAATCGAACTAGGTTGGTACCATTGAAATACATAACATCGCCCTGTACCCAAGAGATGGCGGCGACATCTGCGAGGCGGGCATTTTGTGCTTGTACATCTGTACCGATGATAAGCCCAAGCGTAGAACGAACGTTGACGGCTGCGACGTCATCGAGGAAGGTAAGTGCGAAGGCTGATAGGTCGTATGTTGCCGCTGTACCGACACCAGTAAATGTAATGCCCTTATTGGCGGCAGACGTAAGACCCGCAATGGCTGCAAGTTCAGCATCCTGTGCCTGAACATCAGTACCGATAACAAGCCCCAACGTTGTACGAGCATTGACCGCAGCTGCGTCGTCTATGAGGGACGCACCGAAGGCACTGATCGTTACAGATCCCGCGCTTATGTCAAGTGTACGAGCGGCGTCACCTGTCACCAATGTTAGGATGCGGTCTAATGTTAGATCTGAACCTGGAGTTATAATAAGATCGTGGCTGGCATTAGTATCCAGCAAGTGAAGACCTGAATTAGGTACTGTCAAGATCGTTGGGATGAGTACATCCGCAGGCAGGGAGATAGTTGGGTTGCCTGCAACGCCATCTCCGTTTGTTACTGTAATTTGGGATGCGGTACCCACGACGGACCGCTGTACCCAAGTGTCTGCTGCTGAGCGGACTGCAATACCTGTTGATCCTAGACCTTCGAGAGCACCAAGATCATTTGCAAGAGCAAAGGTAGGATTGCCGGCCGTACCAGCTGGGTTGGAGATTGTAAGCCCAGCAGCTGGCGCGGTGAGAGTACGGCCGGCAAAGGTGTCTGCTGCAGTCATCGTAACAATGCCTACTGTAGAGTAGGCAGCTAATGCTGTAAGGGTTGCGTCCAACCCCTGGTAAATGGTATTGATGTTCACACCACTGTCGAAGAAGTCGATGGCATTGATAGTATTAGCCCCCATATCCGAGCCTGAGGAGTAATAGAGACCAAGGCCAACACGAAATCTAGCTGCTGCAGTACCTGACTGCATTGTATTAAATTCAATACCTCCAGCCTCCGCTAGATTGGTTGGGGACGTAATAAATCCCCTAATGTCGGCGTAGGTACGTTCTACGGCTGTGGAAGATCTTCCATGCCATTCAATAGAGCCTAGGAAGTCAGCAGCTGCTGGGGATCCAGAGAACCTATCTAGTATTAACAGGGGTCCTTCCCCTGAAGTACCACTAATAGATTGAATCGTCTGAGTCGTAGAGAAGATATTGGCAAGGGCAAGACCGGCCTTTTCAGTATCGAGTTCATTGATAGCTGTCTGGACAGTGGTCGCAGCGATGTTGCCTGCAGCTGTGTTGACTACTTCCGCTGCCGTAATAGCCTGCCATGTTGGGTTGGCTGCTGCTCCGGCAGCTCTCAGATAGAAGGCGGCTGTGCCTGCAGCCAATGCAGTCCAAGCACCTGCACCTCTAAAGAGAACTTGCCCCTGAGTGGCACCTATCCAATCGAGCACTTGCGTTGCGGTAACTTCTTCGGTATCTCCCGCAGCTGCCGTATTCCTACCTAGAACGCGTTGGGTTACAGAAATGTTCTGGATCTTAGCATACGTAACAGAGTCGTTAATGATGGTTCCACTCGTAGCACCGGCAGCCTTTGTGATGTCACCACCAGACCACGCGGCCAGACGAATAGCAAGTACGTTGAACTCGTGGTCGGGTGCTAAGGTAAGCTCTTCAACGTCACCCGCGGCGGCCGTATTACGCCCCAGAATACGGGCAGTATTAATGTTTTGGATCTTAGCGTATGTAACAGCATCGTCATCGATCTGTGTTGTGCCGACAGTATTCAGGCCTGCAAGATTGCCAAGATCAAAGGAACGAAGTTCACCAGTAGACAGCCAACCAATTGCTCTGTGGGTGGTAGCGGCTGCGACATTGGTTAGGCCTGCACGCACGACGTCTGTTGGGTTAGCGGTACCCGCAGTCGCGTTTGCTTTGATACTATAGAGGGGCATCTCCGATAGCATGGCGTTCGTGACTGCATCCGCTGCAATGCCTCCCGGGATATAGCGACGTCCTGTCGGCAGAGTACCATCTACCAGTACGGAGGTACCGTTGTGAACGCTAGTAGTATCCAGTGGGTCATAGCCGTAAGCTGCTGCGCCTACGATAACGACTGTAGTGTTGGGCAGTTCAAAGCCTTGGATTTCATTCCCGTTTGCGAGAACAAGAACTTGGCGAACCTCGGTGTATAGACGGAAGGCGTCTTTGTCGACTCTGACGTTATCAACTATAACCTGGGAAATTGGATGGGAAGCCATTTTATGCTACCTTCTTAAATCGGACGTAGCCGAATTGCTGAGTCTCTGACATACTTCCTGCCCGTCCAAGGCCATCAGTATTCCGAGTAGTTAGGACTCTATATTGGAATGAAATAGTCGACGTTACCGTTAAACTGAACTTGCCTACAAGCGAAGGGTTACCAGGATTCTCCGCTTGGCTCTGAGCGCTAACTGCTGAACTGATATCGGCGGCAGCAGTGTCATCAAAGAGGAATAGCCTTGTGGCTGCCGTAACGAAGAAACAAGCTGCGGCATCGACTTCGTAGGTGCCTGCTGGCAGTACCATCTTATTGATGTCTGGCCCTGTAGTATTTAGGGAGGCTCCGCCAATCTCATTTAGAATAGTCGTGTTCAAAGGATAGGTTCTTCGTGCGCCGGATGTCGCGTTGCCACCTGCAGTGTTGTTAGGTTGAGTATATGCAAAGATGGAGGTCAGCGCGTTGACTGATGCGATCACGGTCGCCAGCATCCTAAGGGTGGTACCCGTGTCCACCATTCGCTGTGCAACCCCAGCTACGCACTCACCGCCAACCA
>Ga0210377_10000528_pt1 | contig 36776 bp, 29 predicted proteins | sample PLM4_65_b1redo_FD_155480 | JGI IMG/M metagenome (GOLD analysis project Ga0210377, IMG submission 155480) | Groundwater sediment microbial communities from an aquifer in East River, Colorado, USA - PLM4_65_b1 redo | ecosystem: Environmental > Terrestrial > Soil > Riparian zone | place: USA: East... | reverse complement strand
TGAGCATTACAGTGTCAGTCAACCTGACCTGCCAGACATGAATCTCATCAACGGGCATGGATAATGCCAATTGCTTTTGGTGCAACAGGTTGTTTATCGGGTAGGCAATGACTGACACACTCATGGAATATCTCTTTGATTTTATTGAAATACATCCCGCAGAAAGCTTTTACCAATTGGCTGCGGCTCAAGCGAGAAGATCTCAGCAATTGTCCCCGCAATATCACCCAGACTTTCACGGATTCCCAGATTCACATTTCGTTTGATCTGCGGACCAAACGCCAGTAAAGGCACATATTCACGGGAATGATCTGTGCCGGGAGTTGTTGGATCCACGCCATGATCGCCGGTGATAATCACAAGATCCGCGGGTTTCAACCGTTTTTCGATTTCAGGGATGTAATGGTCAAACTCCTCAAGTGCATTGGCATAGCCTCTTGGGTCATTTCGATGTCCATAGATCATGTCGAACTCGATCAGGTTCACAAACATAAAACCTTCAAAATCCTCAACCAGAAATTCAAGCATGGCTTTGATGCTGTCAACGTTGGTTGTGACATGATTGGATTTCGTAATCCCCTGATGCCCAAAAATGTCGTCAATTTTTCCGACGGAATAAACATCCTTGCCAGCACTCACCAGTTTCTGCATCATGGTGGGATACTCCGGCGTCCGGGGATAATCCTTGCGATGGTGGGTTCTCTTAAAGTTGTCCGGCGCATTGCCAAGGAAGGGACGGGCGATCACGCGACCAACCCCGTGTTCACCCTGCAAAATATTTCGAGCTTTCTCACACATTTCATATAATTCCTCCAGAGGAATTATCTCCTCGTGTGCTGCCAACTGAAAGACACTATCCGCAGAGGTGTAGACGATAGGCCTGCCGGTCTTCATATGTTCAACGCCTAATTCCACGAGAATTTCTGTTCCAGAAGAAGGCTTGTTACCAAGTACATCCCGCCCTGTTGCCAGCCTGAATTGATCCAGCACATCCTGTGGGAAACCGTTCGGATAGGTGGGAAAAGCCACAGGCAGATGAACACCCATCATTTCCCAATGTCCGATGACTGTATCTTTGCCCGCGGACTTTGGCCGAAATTTTCCGAAGCTGCCTCTCGCGTTTGGATTCTCCGGTACGCCAAGGATCGGCGTGATATTGCCCAGGCCAATTTCATACATATTCGGTGTATTCAATCCACCAATGGCACATGCAACATTGCCCAGTGAGTTGCTCCCAACATCACCATACGCCGCAGCGTCGGGAGCCTCCCCTGCCCCAACCCCGTCCAAAACAATGACAATGACCCGTTTGATCGATTCCATTTTATTCTCCAACCTTTACTTTACTGCGCACTGTCTTGAATCCCGGCCGCTGCAAGATCCGCTGGGCAATATCAACCAGCGCGAATCCTGCAAATGGGATCAATACCGCGTCCACTGGAAGCCGGTAGCGGATCAACGTCCACGTGAGAATGTGAACACCCGAATAAACAAATGCAAAGGTTATCAAGAGTCCCTGCGGGGAAAAGAGCAGGTTCCAGAAACGATTTCCATTTGCAGAAACATTCCTGACTCCCAAAAATAATCCATATAGCATAAACGGAAGGAAGACCCCAAAACTACCTATGCGTGAGATGTTGCTCAACATGCTCGAATCGGACGAATACCAGAACATGAAATACGGCGGTATGCGGCTCAACGATAACAGGACGTAACGCTTCGGATCGTCCATTACGAACTGGATCCCGCGCTTCAGCAATTCCTGGTCCAAAGCCGCTTCGTCCAAATGACGGACTTCCTCGGGGATCATGGCTTGATATTCTGCGGTGGAAAGGATCGGGATGAACTTCGTCCCGTAGATGGGATTGTTACCCCAGAAAAACGCATATCCCGAATTGGTGTTGAGCAGGACGAATCTTCCAAAATGGGATTGGTTATACAACGTGACCGGCAGGATGAAGAGAGCGATCAGTGCGATGGATAAAACCGTAGAAAGCAGAGGCAACTTGCGGCTGAGTCGGAAGCGGGTGATCCAAATCCAGAGAATGAGGATTGGGATGAAGAGCAGAAAGACTTGACGCAACAGCAATGTAATTCCCAGCGAGATTCCTAATGCGAAACCAAGTTTGATATCCTTTTTTTTATCGGTGTTTTCAGAGAGTTGGATGCCGATCCATAAGCTGAAAAGGATGGCAGTGATATAGAACGGTTCCGTCATGAGTGCCGCGCCATAATAGAAGAAATAAACATAAACGGCAGTGATCGCAGCGGCAGTGAGAGCGATGTTTCTGGAGAAAAGTTTTTCGCCGATGCGATAGATGATATACGGATGAAGGATGCCAACAATCATGGCTTGCAAAATTCGCGCGGAAATGGGATGTGGACCAAAGAGTGAATACACAAGCGCGAGATACAATGTGTAGAGGAAACTCCAATGCGCAGTGGGCGCGTCTGCGGGTGTGATAGGCCACCAGAGTTCGCCAAACGAAAAGCCGTGCCCACCGACGACACGCAACGCGAGATTGTGATAGGAGACCTGGTCAAAGACACCCGGCAGTTCGACGACAGTATCCCCCATCGCGAACGCCACTGTGACTCGCAACAACACGGATATTAAAATGATTGGTAGAAGGGGACGTTGCCCAACCCGACCCCAAATCCTCTGAATTGAATTCCTGCCGTTCGTTTCATTACTCATAAATCGGACTCATTGCTTCCAGCACAACCTGCCAATCATATTTAGTCTCTGCCAATTTTCTTCCATTCATTGCAAGTTTTTCCTGCAATGAAACATCCGTTAAAAGACCGCTTACCCTGTTTGCAAAATCGGTCGAAGAATCTGCGACCAATACATCCTGTTCCAGTGTGGCATGGATGCCTTCCAGCCCAATGGTCGTTGTGACGACCGGCATCGCATACGCAAACGCCTCCAGGATGCGGACCCGCATCCCTCCGCCTGCGCGGACTGGCACCACCATCAAAGCGCTTTCCTCGAGATAAGGGACAAGATCGGGTACGTATCCGGTGACCTTTATTGCCTTCGGATCGTGCGCCGCCAGGTCAAGAAAATCCTGCGGCGGATTCTTGCCAATGATGGTCAGTGTGACATCAGGCACACGCTCGCGTATCAACGGGAACACTTCGTTGAAGAACCAGCGAATCCCATCTGCATTGGGAGGGTAATGCAATGTACCCAGTGTGACGATATTCTTCGAGCCAGGTTTGCGCTTGATTGGTTGCAGTTTCTGGGTATCCACTGCGATCGGAACAACCGTGATCGGTGCGACACGATCATCCTTATTAACCTTTGAAAAGTTCAGTGCATCTTCAAGACCAGCTCGATCCACTTCTGTTACAGCCAGCACATGATCGACAATCTTCAACAATTCACCTTCGTAGCGCTTAACCCGCCTTGCCTCGATGCCAAGAACCGGCTTCAGGAACCAGCGCGCATTCTCCTGCATCCTTTCCACAATGGACCAAACCGCGTTGTGCGCATCGAAGATAACCTTCGGTTTTTTATTCGGAAATGCAAAAGCCCCTCTGATCGCGAACTGCACCATCGTCAACTGATCGGCATGAATGAAGTTGAATTCACCTTCCTTCACCAGGTTGTTGACAAGATCCTGCATGGGGCGCAAGTCGTCCCTTTCTATCAAAAACGGACGATTTGTCAGATAACTTCGTACCATGTAGCCAACATCGGCTATACGCGACCTGCGAATCGGCACCACATGAACAGACTCGCATATTTCTTCCAGCACTGAAATATGCAACACTTCTTCTGGACGAACAAAAGTGACCAAGGTTACAGAATGCCCCTGTCCTGTAAGGGATCTGAGAACATGCCATGTTTTCACCTTTGGCCCAGCGTCAGGGGGATATGGAACGATTTGTGTCAGGAATAGTATCTTCATTGCCGATCCAAATAAAAACTTTGCCACAGAGTACACCGAGTCCTTTGAGCACCCTTCTCAAATTCTCCGTGACCTCTGTGGCTTGAATTTCAGTTGGCCGTATGGCTCACTTCAAGTTCAGGCACAAAGCCATCACATCCAGATTGGAACGCAATTCCTTTTTTGCCTGGTCATTGCGGCTCGGCACAAGGAAACCGACACACCAGACGAGTAGTTTCAACAGGCTCATGACAAAGAACAAAATACGCAATAGCAGGGTGCTCAGAAAGCCGTAATTCTTTTTGTAGAAAAGCATCTTCCCGCGATAGACCATCTTCCGCCTCTTCCAGCGGTCCATGCTCCGCCCTCCAAAATGGATGATCGTCGAGGACGGCAGGAAATAAACCTTCAAACCAGCCTTGTTCAAGCGATACTGAAGGTCTGTTTCATCACCATAGATAAAATAACTTTCATCCAATAAACCAATTTGATCGAGTGCACTTCTCCGTACCAGCAAACAAGCCGAGCTCAACCAGCCGGTGGCTTTGATCTCGTTCGAGTCGCCATGTGAAGGATACCCGGACCAAAGCAACTCACCGATGTGCGTCGCGATCAGGAATTCTTCTGTCAGCGTTGAGAAAGGTGCATATCCCGATTGAAAAGATCCATTCGGGTTCAACAACTTTCCGGCCACAGCACCTGCTTCAGGGTGGGCATCCAAAAATTCCACCAGCATATCCAGCGAAGGCCCGTTGACGATCGTGTCATTGTTCAGCAACAACACATAACGACCGTTCGTTGCATCGATACCCTGATTGCTCGCCTTTCCCAATCCCACATTGCCCGCGTTCTGGATGAGCTTCACCTCCGGATATTTTTCTGCGAGCATTTGCTGACTGCCATCCGTGGAACCATTATCCGCCACAACAACATCGAACGTATTCTTTAATCCACCTTCGTACAGGGATTTCAGACACGGGTCGAGATATGCCTTGTTGTTCCAACATACCAAAACAATGGACATGTCTGGAGCTTGGGTATTTCCGCGTCTTTCCTGGACTTTGGGCTGGGTCGCCGTTTTCGACATGCGTTTACTCCTCCCGATACTTTCTATCCAGGTCGGCGATCTCTTCATATGTACCCAGATCGATATAGGTTCCATCTTCCATGTGAACGCCCTTAAATTTCATCCCTTTGGCGATCGCATCGTTCATGATCTTTGCAAAGTCGGAGATGCCGTGCTCAAAGACACACTCATGTAGATATTCCGTAAATTTCGGACGCCAGATGATGCAGCCCCACATTTCTGTCAGGTCAGTTTGTTTCGGCTTATCATCAATCTTGAGGACGCGGTTATCTTTGTCCATTTTCACCATGCCGAACTTTTCGGGCCGATCGGTTGTGAACATACCGAAAAGCACATCGTCATCAGGGGAAGCCGCTTCATAGACACGCTTGAAAATATCACTGGGTTGCATCAAGGTGTCCGCCATACCAAAGAAGACAGTTTTCCCTTTGACCAGGTGATAGGCTGAATCCAGAGCGTGCGCCAGCCCCGGTGATGTGGATTTCGTCTTTCCTTCCACGACTTCCTGCACCACGTAACTGATGTCGCACCCAAACCTTTGCCCACTTCCGAAATAACCCATCAACTGATGCTTGGTCTCATTGACGACAAAGACAATATGGCCCAGTCCCGCATTCGTAAGATTGTCTATAACAAATTGCGATATGGGCTTGTAGTGATTATTTCTAATGACAGGATACAACTCTTTTGGATAGGGTAAACCCAGCCGGACACCTTTCCCCGCAGCGGGAATCAGACCGATCAATTCTTCCATGCTGACCTCTCTATGAATTTAATTGTTTGCTATAAATCTGTTCAATAGCGACTAGACCGCCGAAGAATATCCAGGGAAGCACACTAGCCCTGATGCCGTTCATGCCAATGTTATAGACAAACGGCAACACCCAGTCCACTAAAAATGCGGCCATGAGCGAACCAAATATACCTGCAAAAACCCCATATGCATACCCACGCTCAAAGCCAGACGGCAATTTTCGCAGGAGATTCAAACTCAGGCGACCCACTTCAAACAATATCCAGAAGAAGCAGATCAACCCAGCGATACCTGTCTGGGCGATGATGTCCACAAACTGGCTATGAGAGTTGAAACTTACGTAATAGCCGCGAATAGAAAACAGCTTTGTATACCAATAATAATTTGCAAAGCCGAGCCCGACCAGCGGACTCGTTTTGCTGATATCCAAAACCACAAGCCACGCATCGACGCGTGTACCCCAACTATACTTGTCTGTAGCTATAAGATCGATCGCGAGATATGACGCAATGATCACCGCGAATGGTATTGCATAAAACGCCAGCTTCCTGAATCGTAATGCCAGTAAAGCGCCTACGACAACTGCCGGCGGCACCCATCCAGACTTCCAGTCATTTTGCTGAACAAAGGCGACATAAAATGTTGCTGCCACGATTGCAAACAATACCACTCGATGCCTAGGCTTCAGATTATCGTTGAAAATTGCCTGACTTAAGGGTAGTGCAACCAACCATGTCCAGAACATGCTGTTTGCGTAGACTCCGTGCGCGTAAATTTTATCGACGACTGTTATATTCGCCACACGAAACAGAACATAGATAGTGCCCAGTCCAACGAACGTCCATACGATTGCCTTCAACCAGCGGACATCGTGCAGGATGTTTGCCGTCATAATCATGGTGGCGAGCAAAAAGAAGTAAATTGCAAAACCGCCGATCTGGGCATCCAGAGGTGCCTGATTGGCAAAGGAAAACCATCGGATTTGACCCACCCCGAAAGCAATTGTGGATATCACCATAAAGTAAACAGCAGGGCGAATGACACGGGAATGAACAAACTCGAACTTTCGCTTGACGATGAACATATCCAGCAACCATAAGGCCAGCATCAGGATCACCGTCAAGATCGAAACGTTAAATCCTCCAGGGCCCTTGAAAGGCACGAACCATCCCCCCAGAAGGATGAAGATATAACCAAGGCTGGGGTACTTAAGTAAAAAAAGAAGTGCTGGAATGCCTGCAAGTGCCGCAAGCAGTATTATAAGAATCGTCATTGACCCCCAGTAGGGAGCAATTATGCTAGCCAGCACCGTGACGGCAATGATGCCGAACTGCACCCCTTGCTTGGTGATCGAGACTTTTCGACTGAATGAGAATATTTTTAGGTCGAAATTTATATCCACGTCAACTAATCCTGAAAATACACCTTATCCAATAGTACCTTCCACTAAATGCAAAAATAAGGCGTTGTTTTTCCCAATCTCTTTCACGAATCGAATTCCCGTTAACCGAAAGTTAGTCAAGTAAACTTTTGTCATTTAGTACGCTCATCAACTAATCTGCAAAAACATCTGGCTTTCGGGATACCTTAAATACAATCAACACTAGCGACAATATGACACTCAAGAATATGCACCCTCGATAAAAGGACCTTATCGGATATATGGATCATTATAGTTTTAAAATAATCAATTAAGGCGTCTATATCTTGTTTGCATTTTACATTTTGAGTAGGTGAAGTCTGACTTGTTCCGGAAAAATTCGTGCTTAAAATATATTACATCAGAGCAATAATTTCTTTTATTGGATTGCATCCCTCATTTGAAAGACCTCACCAGAGATTGAACTGTATTATTCAGAGCACTGTTTAAGGGAGTCGCTAGGCATTTCAGCCAACAATGTTTTCCTGGTAAGCGGATCATGAATATATTTCGGGTTACCTAGCCAGCTCTTGACCATCATAGAATTGATATCAAAGGCATTTTAGCTTGGTTCAGGTTTTGACATTTGCGAATTTTTACGTCAAGGTAGCTTGCTGCCGATGATGGAATAATTTCGAGGCAGCAACATCGGCATAAATGGTCTCGACATCGGATATCAGTCGATCTGGGATTCTTGATGCAAAATGGAGGATTCGATCTCGGTATGACAAAATACAATATCTTATGAATTGACACCATTGTTACGTGCAACCGATTCAACAAGTTCTACAAAGAGTCCGGCGTTAGTTTTCCAACTATATTTCTCCTCAATCAGTTGTCTGGCATTCCTCCGTAAGGTGTCTGCCAGAGACTTATCATCCATTAAGCGTTTAATTGCAGTTATAAATTCATCAGGGGTATCCGCTATTAATAAATGTTTTTCATGAACACATTTTAGCCCTTCAGCACCCATTGATGTCGACACAACAGGAACGCCTGCCGCCATCGCTTCTGGTATTTTTAACCTCATTCCTCCTCCTTGTCGTAGAGGAACTATACATACTTGGCTTCCATACAATATATCACGAATATCTTCTACAAAACCTGTGAGCTTAATTCCCGGGCAATCAGAAATCAGATCAATGTTTACATTATCATAACGTCCTGTAACAAGTAATTTAATGTTTGGGTATATCTTCCTCAGATACGGATAGATTTTCTCTTTGTAGTAAAGAACAGAATCCAGATTAGCGCTGTATGAAAGTGCCCCATTATAGACCAGTATATTATCATCAGGTGACCATTTGGATGGATCGAAATGATCTGTATCGGCTGCATTTGGAATGACGTGAATATTTCTTACGCCTGGTGAAAATTGCTCCATTTTCAGCGAATCTTCCTTTGTGGGCATTACAACCTTGTCAAATTCCCTTAATATACTTGCCTCCCACCGTGCATATTTTCTCCAACTCATTTCATATCTCAATTTTGCTAACAAGGAAGTGGCAAATTCGGCTTTTCGTTGAATGACCCCAAATTCGCAATTGTGATCAATAAGGATCGACGGAACATCAGAGTTGCCAAATGTAATATACTCTGCGATATCAACCATCGAAACTACAATAACATCTGGATTAATTTTAAGTATGGTTTTTTGGATGGCATCATATATATCTGGATCGAAATTATCCACTACCGATCTGGGACGTTTTGAGAATAATCCGAGATAGGATCGGGACGATTTCTGAGGCGGCTTTGGTGAGTGCAAGGATACAACTTTACAAAATCTGGAAAGGGTTTCTACATTCCCTGGATCAGAATCATCTTGTAAGAATGTTGTTAGATATACCTCGTGTTCAACCGATAAAGCTTTGATAAAGTTAAACACGCGAATTCTCGAACCATTATCCGGTGGGTAGGGAAACCAATATGATAAGAAGTATATTTTCATAGTTTAGGTAACTAAGCCTAGAATTGTTTGCGGTGAATACAACGACCTGATCAAATTAAGCCATTTCATAAGCCTGGAGATTATTTTCTTCTTGCCCTAGGTTTCCTGTCCATCTTACTGGCACAATTGAACATCCACAACAGGTAACTAATGCCTTTCCTGCTTCGCTTCACTATATAGATAGCTTGGATAGTATCTACAGAAAGTCACTGCGTGATTATCCTTGTGCTACCAACTGATGCCTACATAATCACCGGTAATTTTTTGTACCACTTTTTCATTTAGATGCACCAGGTCAATGACCAAATGATTTGGCTTCACGTGTTTAACAAGATCATCAATTTCGTCTTCCTGCAATGGTTTTGTAATGACCAGGTTTTGGGAAGATTCAATCGTTGCTTCCAGGGATGGTTTTAGAAACTCTGAAATGTGGGGGATTGCGTGGTGTATGTATGCACGATTACTCCCAATAAGATGTGCGATGCTAACTTCACGGTCATAGATGCTAAGTTTATAACCCTTACCAATCAAATGTTCCGCCAAGTCCACAGCAGGGCTTTCCCTTAGATCATCCGTATTTGCCTTGAAACTAAGACCTATTAAGCCGACACGTTTGCGTCCGTTTGCAAGCAGAGTTTGTAACACCCTGTCTTTCTGATACTGGTTACTAGGCAAGATTGATTCGAGCATTGGGACGCTCAAGTCTCTCTGGCGCGTATAATACAATAGTGCTCGCAAATCCTTACCCAAGCAGGAACCGCCGAAGGCAAATCCTGGTTTTAGATATTTTGGCGAGATATTCAGCTTATCATCTTTCGTAAAGATATCCATCACAGCATGGCTATCCACCCCATTAAGATGGCAGACATTTCCAATCTCGTTGGCAAAGACGATCTTTAAGGCATGGAAAGCATTACTAGCATACTTTACCATCTCCGCCACTCCAAGCTCGACCCGGAATACCGGTGCTTCAATTTCATTATATATTTTTTCGGCACTGCCGCCACTTCTTTCGTCCAATCCACCGATCACAGTAAAGGGCGGATTATCAAAATCGATGATCGCGCTTCCTTCCCGTAGAAATTCTGGGTTAACACAAAATCCGAAATCCTTGCCGGCCGTTTTTTTCGATTCCATTTCAAGCAATGGGATTAAAACTGATTTTGACACACCGGGTAACATGGTGCTTCGAATCACTATAGTAGTATACGTACTTTTTTCCCTTATGCCCTGAGCTATCTCTGAACAAACTCTTTCAAGATATTGAATATCTAAATCTCCGTTAGGTTTGGATGGCGTCCCAACACAGACTATGATTAATTCCAAATCTGAATGCTCCATCGCCGAATGAATATTCGTCGTTGCCGTTAACTTTCCAGATTCAATTGCACTTGCAATCAATTCTTGCAAGCCTGGCTCAATTATTGGACTTTCCCCTCTATTTAACAACTCCACCTTATCTGCGTTGATATCCACCCCAACAACAACATGACCGTTTCGAGCAAGGCAGGCCGCTGTAACACATCCAACATAACCTAGACCAAAGATAGCGATTTTCATATTATCAAATTCCTTTACCTTCTGTTTGTATATTTACGATAACAAGATATTTTGTAGTAGACCAGTCAGGTCACTCACTTAAATTGTTTATGAATCCAGAGTGACTTTTGCCCCCAATTGCGTTGTGTTTCCTGGCAGTTTCGTCATGGGTACCAATCTTGGATCGGTAATTTGTGTAGTCATTTTCTCCTATTGTGGATCCAGGCTTTATAAGATAACAAAATCATTTAAGTGCCCATTAAGTAAGGCATTTTTCATATTGACGGTAATGACAACTAACTCATGCAACGCCTCAAGTACTTCTTTTTCACCGTACATATAATTGTATACTTAGGCATTACTGATTCTTCCATAAAATGAATGTGGCTAGTATAAGGGAGTAGTAAATTTTGATTCAAATCATTTACAACATATGTAACAAATTTTGTCACAGATTTTGGAAATCCTTCAAAAATGGATTGTAACTTGTTCCCCTGAACGCCAGCTGGTAACAGTAATGGTGTTAATCAAATCTCTTCTTCAAGATCATTTCCTTAAACAACTAATTATTTATTAAACCAATTCATCCAGTGACAATCTTTTGCAGATACGCCTCAATTTCGGTCGTCATACGTTGGATATCAAACTTGGCTATTGCTGTCTCGCGTCCTGCCTCTCTTAATTTCCGTCGCAATGAGGGCGACTCAATCAATCGTACCAACTGCATAGCCAGACCAATAGAATCGCCTGGTGAAAAGAGCAAGGCGTTCTCATTCTCCACTAAGATCTCTACAGCGCCTCCGGAGGTCGCCCCAACCACCACCAGCCCCGAAGCCATGGCCTCGATAAGCACGCGTCCAAAAGGCTCGGGCCAGATTGAGGTAAACAGAAATATATCAGCCTGATGATAAAGCGCAGGCATTACCTCTTTAGGTTGCGCAGAGATAAATGTCACTACATGCTCAACCTTTTCTTTGCGGGTTAAACGATGCAAGTAATCCTCGTAGTCAGGCTCGCCACCGCCGACGATGATTAATTTTATCTGATGGTAGCCCCGTTGGTGAACAAGGTAACTCAGTGCCTCAATAGCTGTGTGAACACCTTTTTCCGGTGTAAGTCGACCAACAAACAACAGGGACAAAGACTCAGTATTCTGGGCGTTTGACTCATTTTTGCGATACTCATATCTATTGGTGTCAACTGCGCCTAGGATAATCTTAGTCTCTTTCGGTGAGAGACCTTTACGTAATAATTCATCTCGCATAAAGATAGTGGGAAAAATAACATGTTCAAAATGCAGGACCGGTCGCTCTTCGCCAGACAAGATGCGGAGAGCAATTGGTCTTAGAAGAAGTTTTGGGATACCCGTTATCCAGTTACGGGCAGGTGCCTGCCAGTAAAACACGAATTGATTGGGTAGGCTGGGCCAATAATCTCCCATGTAGTAAGCTACAAGACCCGGTTTGAGCTTTTCCACCAAGGCGGCCAGAGAGAGCGACAAATTCCACATTCCCCAGATAAGCACGGCATTTGGCATGAATTCTTCTAAAATCTGCTGGAGGCGGATCAGGTTCTCTTTTTCGCGAGACTTGCGCCTGGTAAAGAAGAGGAGACTATTGCGCAGTGATATCATATCCATCTCCAATTTCAGCTTGCGACGAATCCATGCCGGATCGTGAATCTGCTTTTCAACATACCCATGATCACTAGTCAATACAAGCACTTCGTGACCCTGGTTTCTAAGACCTTCAGCCACCTCCTGGCACCACTGTGCATAGCCGCCCCGGTTGGCAGGAGGATAGAAATTGGAAAGAAACAAAACTCGCATTTTTATCAATAATTATTACAGGAATTAAATTTTGAGTACTATGATAGGGTTTCAGTTCGAGAAATAACTCACATAGTCGCCAATAGAATTAATGCGACTTAATAAAGGATAATATTAATTTAAAGTTTTGAAGTAGTTGCTCACCCAGCAAAGATTTCCCTAAGGTATACCAAATTTGTTTCTGATACCTTAAGAGAGGTTCAGTTTTTAACGCTCGCCAAAGATAGGCGCGTGCTAGATGAAGGTTATTAGAACCATATGCCAGCAAACCTACAGCCCAATAAGCATAACCATACGCTTTGCATCTCTGAGCGCGTAAATTCGGTGACAAATTTTGTAAGGAAAATATCTCATCCAGACTAGAAAAAAGTACAGTTGCGTTCTTCTCCAAATTAAGATGTTCCATATCACCACGTTGGCCTAAAGGTTGATCTACACAACCCAACTGATAAAATAGATCTAAAGACTCGGCTAACCCAGGATTCGCTTCTAATGCAAGATGCAAGTAATGTTGACCCAACGAGCTATTCCCACGCAGATAAAAGCCTTGAGAAGCAAAGCGATATACCCATGCACTTGCACGCCGAAGCTCATGTGACCAGGTCTCGGGTGCGCTCTCAAGAGATCCAAAATGCTTTTCGACTACCATGCGTTGATAGTGTAAATTGTTTTCCGGGTCAGACGTCATATTACTTCCATGGATTCGATACTTGAGCAATCGCTGAGGAATGCCTGCGAAACGAAATTCGCGTGCCACTCTTAACCACATATCCCAGTCTTCTGAAAATCGAAGTTTTTCATCAAAAAGTCCTACCTTGTCAAAACAAGCCCGACGCACAACCACACTCGATGGCATAAAAAATTCACCATCAAGCAAACGATTATACATTTGATCTTCAGGTACAATGGCAGCGCTACTTTGGGGTAAAGGTCCACCATGCTCATCTACAAAAAAATAACCAGTATGTACCGCCCCAAGACCATGATCAGATTCAAGCCGTTCCAAACAAATGGATAAAAACGATGGCAACCAATAATCATCTGAATCCAACAAAGCTATATAATTACCTTTAGCGGCCCGAACACCAGTATTACGTGCACCTGGTAACCCTTTGTTCTCTTGCCAGATGTAGCACACCTGGTTGCCAAACTGCGCTACAACGTCGCGGCTGTTGTCAGTGGAGCCATCATCTACAACGATGATCTCATAATTGCCATACACCTGCGCCAAAACACTATTGATTGCATCACTTACGTACTGCGCATGATTGTAATTTGGGATAATGACACTCACCAATGGTTGGATATATTCAACGGGCTTTTGCATGGATCTTCTCCAGATAATCTTCAAGCTCTTTTATCATGACGTTTATATTGAATCGCTCTGACGCTGTTCGCACTCCCCCATTAGCAAGCGAACGCCGCGCCGATGGATTCTCAAGCAAATATTCGATCTGTTGTGCCAGAGAAAACGCATTACCTGCGGGAAAGAGTAACCCATTTTCACCATCAGATATGGTCTCTGCGGTTCCGCCTGTCTCTGAGCCAACGACAACCATCCCGCTCGCGAGCCCTTCCTGCATGATCCGGGCTAGGGGTTCCGACCAAATGGAAGGCAGTAACAAGACATCGAACTTGCCAAGAAACTCAGGAAGCTCGGAGCGAGGGATGGGAGCATGGAACGAAACATACTCAGACAACTCATTCTTTGTAACCAGATCTTTCAGACGCTGTTCGTATTGCACGTGCCCTTTACCCAAAATCGTGAGACGAACACGCCTCCGTCCCTCAGCCGACAATTGATTCAACGCCTCAATAGTTGTATGCACCCCTTTATGCTCTGCCAAAATCCCAACGAACACAAGGGATAGGATTCCATCCTTATTTTCATAAGTCTGCTTTACAGCCTGAGCCAGGTAATTCTTCAGGTCAACACCTTCATAAATCACAGGTGAATCTTTCAACGGGATACCAGCTTCGAGTAGTTGATCACGTTGCGCCCTACTACAACAAGGCGCGTGCTCAAACCGCAAAGGGGTTTCCTTCCACTCATCTCGTAACACGATACGAGCAGGGATTCGCAATAACTGCTTGGCAAAGTTCCGCATAAATGAGCTTGCTGACATATCCCAATAAGCCTGATGCATATTGGGTCCAATCGGCCAAGGGTTGGCAAGATAGTAAACCACGCGTGAACCCATCAATTTTTCAGCTTCCAGCGCCAAACTCTTGGACAAGTTCCACATCCCCCAGATGAATACGATATCTGGCTTTTCTGTGTCGATCAATCGTCGAAGATGTTCCAGATTGCGTTTCTTCCTTTTCGGGTATGACCACGCATCTTTCATTTTATAGAATTGCAGATCGCCCTCCAGCGATAGCAGACGATGGACTTCTCGATCCGTGCTCTCACGGTCATAGCCATACGTGCTGGTCAGTACAGAGACTTCATGTCCACGCTTTGCCAAACCCTCCACCAATTCCATACACAAAGACTCATACCCGCCAATCACATGCGGCGGATATAAATTCGAAATAAATAATATCTTCATGAGATAGGGTTACACAGATTTATCTAGAAAATGTTGTAATAACTTTCTTGAATAACTGTTCCAATTGTTCGGCTGTATGTTTCCAGCTGTGATAAGTTTCAGCCTCAATCCTGGCTTGCCTACCGATTCTTTGTCTTAAATCAACATTAATCGCCAGATGAACAATCGCATCACGCAACGCATCCTCATCGCAAGGCGAAACAATCCAACCTGTGGAGCCATGTTTTAATACGGCGGGTTGATCTTTTTCACCTGAAGCAATTACGGCCAAACCGGCCGATTTATAATCAAGTAACTTCAACCCAGAATATTCCACTCGCCCACAATAAGGTGACACTCCAATATCTGCTTCAGCCAGATGAGCCGCGAATTGATGCGGGGATAATTGACCAGTTAATACTATATGATTTTCAATTCCTAACTCGTGAATCAACAATTCGATGGTATCTTTACAAGATCCTGAACCAACTAATACCAGTCTCAGAATCACGCCTTTAGGGATAGCTGCAGCCACCGCTTTAACCAGGATTGTTAACCCATGCCAGGGTTCAAATGCTCCAACATAAATAATGGTGATGATTTTTGAAGAATTCGGTGTTGAAAACGCGCGGAGCTGGTCTCTGGTCAATAAGTTTATTATTTCACTGCCGTTCTCAATTACAGTCACTTTATCGGATGAAACGCCCCATCGTTCAATAAATCTTTGACGCCAACCTTCACCGGTTGCTACCACGTGAGATACCCGATGCAATGCTTGCTTCATTAATGAAACGGAGAGTCGACGCTGTAATCCTCGCGGCATAATGCCTAGCATTTCTAATTCACTTAGGTGGTCGCCGTTTACCTCAAGAATAAGAGGAGTCTTGAGCCAATCCGCCGCCAGCACTCCACCATACCCTACCCAGCCCATCCGTTCATAAAAAACATCGTAACCAGAAAAAACTTGTCGGCAAGCCCAAGCAAAACGAAGACTTTCAAAAAATGCCAGGTATGGTAAATGCAATTCTGACTGCACGCGACGAACAGCACTTTCCAATAGCCATAGTGGGCTTTTATCTATCCAGGGAAGAGATATTGGTTCAAAATCTTCAAGGTTATCTGATTGCCAAATTTGACCACCCATATAGGCCATTAACCGCACTTGATGCCCAAGTCCTTGTAATTCATTAAAAACTTGCTTAACGTGATTAGCAGGTCCGGAGAGCGGGTGCACACGCATATCGGGCACACCTACTTGCATGAGGTAACCAATTCTCATCTGTTAACCTTTTTCTCGTATGAAATTGCACCAACCTCTTCTAGTATCTGACGGATTTGGGTCTTGGTTTGATTTATGTCAAATTTTTCAACAGCCAATGTCCGCATATGCTCTCTAATTCTTTGCCTTTCAGACTCTAGAATATCACAATAGTTCAAGATTTTTTCTTGCAATTCACCATTTGTGAAGAAAAGATTCTCTTCAGGTAGTAATTCATCGGCTCCGTCCCAACAATGTGCAAGACAATAACAACCAGAAGCCATCGCCTCCATAGGCGCCACTTGCAAGCCCTCAGAATAACTGTTTGAGATAAAGATATCAATCCGATGATACCAATCCCAGGTTTCAGTAATATGACCATAAAATATTACTTTATCTTGCAAACCCAGTTTCCTAACAATATACTGCAATGTGCTGTAATAATCCTCGTAAGCAGGATCCTGCCCACCAGCAATATGCAAGCGCAAATAATCTCTTTTTTTAGTCAATTCGTAAAAAGCAAGTATCAGTTCATATACACGTTTTCTTGGTGTCAAGTGACAAAGAATCCCAATATCACCTTCAAATCGCCTAGGACGGGGGGAGAATTTTATCAGTGAAGTAGACGGGCTGACCACGATTGATTTATGAGCATATCCCGGAAATCTCATATTGAATTCTCGTTGCTTCGCCTGGCTAACCAATATCACTCTGTCAACCACACTCCAGTTGATCCGTTCTGCCCACTGATACATTTCGTAACGATGGAGTCGAGTAACGATACCGCATCTTTTACTAAAGTGTGTCCCCGTTGCTAATAATCCGCTTGCCCATTCGAAGAAAACCACATCATTAGCCCTCATGAATGACTGTATATCAGAATGAAACATGTATCGATTGACGCGCTCACGAAAAATTGGTAATTGTAGTTCTCTTCGTTTAAACAGGCTCGTCTGATGATGCTTACTTAATTCTGTATAAATTTCTTGAAAAAAATCCCAAGTTTCTTCAATTAGAATACCAAGTCGCATTTCAGTTACCTCTTAAATTATCTAATCACTATCCCAACACGTTCGCCATTAATCAAGGAATTGTCTGTGCCAAAGTTCAAGTGACAGAAGCACTCCTAACTCACGCGAGTAATTCTCTCCCGCCATATGCAGTGAAACCAAATTACGGATGAATGTAGGGTTAAAGTATCCTCGCTGCAGAGCATGCTTGCTTAGCAAAATCTCTTCAACCCAGCCATGTAACACAGTACGCACCCAAGAATCATAATCGGCGTAGCTGAGGGGAAGTCGATCCGATACCCGCTTAAAGCCAAATTTACGCAGCTGCCACCTAGCTTGCTGATCAATACGAAGATACAATTCCCGAGCGCACGGAACCATAGGAAGTCCCGTCTTGTCAACGGGTACTTTGGCGAGATTATGGAAAAGTTTAACCAATGCTTCTTTGAATAGGAAACGATCCAGTCGTAAGCCTGGCGGTACAGATAGTGTATACTCAACCAAATCATTATCACAGAAAGGAGTACGACAGATGACATGACTACGCAGAAGCTCATCACCTTGCTTAGTAAAGCGGCGTTGCCTCTGATGTATATCAAAATGGTCTCTCCAATCAGCTAGCAGTAAAGATTTGGACTCAGTCACTCTGGCTTGAAAATCGCCCTCAAAGTCAATACTGAATTGACGCTGAAAATCCTTTGTGTAAATGTCATCCTTGCTGGTTTTCCGAAACAAAAAATTAATATCATCAAAAATTAACTGCTTAGCTGTTTCTTTATCGTAGTTCGACAGCCACTCCCGCCGGAGCTCAGGACTTATTAGGTAGTCAGCAAAAAAACCTGTGTAAAGAATCTGCACCTGTCTAGCTTGTGCCTTCACATTTGCCAAGGCATGCATATGTACACTACTTTCCATACCATCCATCAGCCTGACGCCTTCTCCTGCCAAATCAAGTAAATAATCAGGCTTTAACTCAAAAAAGTGATGTTGGGTGCCAGCTACGTTAGCCAACTCCTTAGCAATACGAGCATCATCGCAACCATGGATCCCAAAGGTATAAGTACGCAAGGGCATCTTGAGTTGACCATTGCATAGCAACCCTAATAACATGCGTGAATCAAGGCCACCGCTTAGATTCAAGCCAGCAGGTAAATCTCCAGGCATCTGACGTGTCACTGCCTGTTGTAAATAATGAATAAAACCTTCAAGGTATTGCTCCCTGCTACGCAATTGATAGACCTCGGAAAACTGTAGATGCCAGTAGGATCGAATCGTAAATTGACCATTACGGAGAGTAAGCAAGGATGCAGGAGGTAATAACTGTACCTCCCTTAGTAACGTCCGATGGCCCAATATATACTCGAAAGAAAGCATCTGAGCAATTGCAACCGAGTCCACATTGCGAGGCAGATCCGGATCTGCAAGCAAAGCACGCACACCCGAGGCAAAGGTAAAACGCCCCTTATACAAAACGTAGTAAAGTGGGCGTAACCCCAAGCGGTCATTTACTAAGACCATTTCCTTCTCTCGCTGATTCCAAATAGCTGCAACAAACGCACCATTCAGATGAATCGCAAAATCCTTTCCGTACTCTTCAAATAAGTGCAACATAAACTCAGCATCGTTGTCTATATGGAAGCAATGGCCGCGCGTAATGAGCTCTTGTTTCAGAGCCTGATAATCATAAAGTTCACCCTCCATGATTATGCACAGAGTTTTGTCTTCATTCCATATTGGTTGGGGTTCGGGATTGGACAACCCTAGACTTGCACGACCCAGGCCAAGCTCCTCCCCATAATAAAGGTCTACTTGATACCAGTTATGATCCTTCATTGCATTCGCCATAGCCTGAATAAGATATTGGGCATGGCTAGGATCAAACTTACCAGCAAAACCAACCAAACCAGGCATATTTTTTCTCTCCTAAGTTAATAAAACTTATAACCACTTGTGATAATAAAGGCTCATTGACTTGGTGAAAAAGCCCATTTGCTGATAAAGACGCTGCGCCGACACATTACGAGCTTGAGTAACCACTTGCATTCTATTGGCACCTTGTCCTTTTGCCCAATCTAAAACAGCCTGAACCAATCCTGTGCCAACACCTTTTTGGCGATGTTCATGGTGAACACCTGCCAACTGGATGTGGCTAACACCATTTCTTATTACACAGGTGATCAAACCAACAGCCTCCCCATGTTCATCAACCCACCGAGCCACAAAAACGACATCTGCAAAGCCTCGATAGGAGTTCTTGATCCACAAACGATATAATCGTCTCTGATCGTCAGACTTGAAATTTTGATCAAAGGTAAATCGACTGAATTTACCAATCTCCATCGCGATATCCTGCAGGCGAGGCATGTCGGCCTCACTTGCTGAAGTGATTACTAAATCAGAAGGAATGGGATATCGCAAGGAGGGCGCAGGATGATGTTCAAAAGGATACTCTAATACTACCCTTACATCTACCAAATGAAAATTGTGCATCTCTGCTGTAATCACGGTCTGTAAATCGTTTGGATCAGCCTCAAAATAGAGGCACTTTAGCCCCTCTTTGCGAGCTTCGTTCAAAACAACCACGACTATCTCATCATTAAGGGCTGGAGCGGTGATCTGGCCGATAGGCACAGAAAAAAACTCAGTATCCCAAGGAAGTTTTTCAATATGTTTGTCCATAAGCAGAACATCTGTCCGTTTCTAAAATCAACAAGCCAGTTTATCTTACACCTTCAACCGCGAATATAGGGAACGAAATAAAATGGAAAGCACTCCCTTATTCAGCAAATACTTAAAATCAGCTTTAACAGCCCGTGCAACATCGTTCGGTACACTATCAAACCTGCCAATATGATAATTCCGAAAGGCCCGGTTTTGGGCATAAAAACCAATTAAGAATTTCGATTTATCCTGTCTATTTAATTTCGTTAACAAGTTGGATAAATTATCAATCACTTGTTGGCTAGCTGTAGAACCAAGTTCGGCTTCATAATTTAGGAGTTCATCGCTCAGCATGTTCAGAGCAGGTTCATCAACAATACCACCTTTTTCCAAAGCTGTTTCTATAAAACTCTTAGCATCATCTCTTTTACCCCATATCATGGTGTGCAGGCCCTTCAATAAATAGCTCCTTGCAATGGCCCAATCGCGATTCTTTTCCAAATGCTGAAGTTCCCCGGGAAGATTCTCAAAAATTGATTGAAGAATTTCTTCATGACTTCGTACAAAATCTACCGTACCAGCAGAAATCCATAATATCCACGAACTTAAAAACTGACTTGGATCACCATCCATAAAAAAACCGGGTGTCAAGCCTATCGCCTGTTTCAAAAACTTTCGACCGAGCTCAAATTCCTCCTGCATATATGCGGTATATGCCCACATAACATAAATATGAGATGAGGCGGTATTCTTAAGCGCCCGTACAGCCTCTGGACAACGCGGATCGGAAAAGATAATTTCCTGGCAAGCCAGTTCTGCCTGGCAACGTTCAGCCAGATATTTGAGAACACGATAAGGATGATAACGCCGATAATTTAGCGCCCGGCCTACATTCCCAAATTTACAACCTGCCAGGGCCAGACGTCCCCCAAAGACAATTTCCTGACCATTGAAAATTACATGTTCCACTTGGCTGGCAAAGCTGTCATCCCAAACTTCCTCCTTAAGAGCCCATTCGCGTTTGAGCACCATATCACTTGGCGAAACAGGAAAACCCCGCACCCAATCTGCTAGATACAAATTGGTAGGCGGCCGGTAGATTCCACAAAGCACCCTGTCTGAGCCTTGAACTTCAAATTGGCCATTATAAGTCAGGCCAATTTCAGGGTTTTTTAGGAAATAATTGAGATGCGTCTCTAATTTATGCTTATGAAAGAGATCATCCTGATCAAGGAACCCGATAATATCGCCTGAGGAGGCGCCCACGCCAGTCTTTCTAGCCGCGACAGCACCTCTGTTTTTCACATGCTGAATATACCGTACACGGGCATCTGTAAAAGAATTTACAATATGAGACACATCCTCTGGAGAGGCATCATCCACAACAATGATTTCAAAGTGAGGATAGGTTTGATCGAGGACGCTTTGAATCGCCTCACCCAAATACTCTTTCCCATTATAGGTTGGGATAACAACACTGACCTTGGGAGTATCCATTATCATCTTCCTTTACACAATATCAGCAAACTGGAACTCCACCAGCTTGAAAAACCAATAGCCACCCAGATAGACAATGATGGAAATTATCACCGATGGAATAAAATAGCTGCCTGGCAACTGAGAATGCAACAAGACATCTCGGTAAGCCTCAATAATCCCAGTCATTGGATTAAGGTAATAATAAGGTCGCAAATATACAGGGACCGAAGTTACAGGATAAATAATTGGGGAGGCATAGAACCACAGCTGAAGACCCAGCACTATCAAAGAGCGAATATCCCGCACGAACACATTCGCGGCGGCAGTTGCCAAGCCAATGCCAAGCATGAGTATAAGCTGGACCGCCAAAATAACAGGCACAAATAAGAGGCCGACCGGAAAGACATGCACTTTGTAGATCACCATTAAAACAACAATGAGTATCGCGGCGACCCCGAAATCCATTAATCTGGCAAGCAGGGCGGCAATTGGCAAAACCTCCCGTGGGAAATAAATCTTATTTACGAGAGTCATGTTATCCACGAGGGAATTTGACATATCCGTTAAGGATGTTGACAATAACGTCCAGGGCACCATGGCGACATAAGAGAAGATAACATATGGAATGTTGCCTGTATCTATGCGGACGACCACTGTGAATACAAGAGTATATATGGCTACCTGGGCTGTGGGCTGGATAATTGCCCAAAACCAACCAAGGACAGATTGTTGATACCGTGCGCGTATATTGCGAGAAGTCCATTCTCGAAGTAAATCTCGGGATTGAAACAAATTGATCATGTTAATTTCCCTTAAGATCTATTGGATCGATATTGCCGGCCGCAGAGATCGAAGGAGGAGTTGTTATCGACTGGCTTTCATGCGTTGCCGTCAATTCACTATGTTGGTGAAACCAGGTCGCCAACGGTTCATATACACCACTGGTTTCCTCGTAACTCCGCGCTATCCCTTTAACGGTAAACCAATCCGAACGTCCGCCCATGGATATCAAACCGATTGTATCGGCTTCATTCAAAAACCATGCCTCAACAAAATACGTGCCGGTGATAAGTTGCAAGGGGTCGAGGTCCACGGATACAATTCCAACACCACGTTCAACATCCAGATCAAAATTATCGAGCTTGGTTCGCAACATGAAACAGGTTAATCCGTCTGACCGAATGACAAAGACAGACATGTTAACTTTGCCCATATCACGATAAGCATTGTAATGGACTCTTACTTGGGCCGGCTGCTTACTCAAGAATTTCCCTGTTTTTTCGCCTTCCAAAGTCAGGATCTCTACACTTGTTATCTCCAGGCCGGTGTCAACATCTCCCGATTCAATATTACTGCCTGTAAATTTATTAGCCCGCTCAGCATGCAAGTCATTTTCATAAGCTTCAATAACTTTTTTGGTCTCGCCCAAGAGCTGAACCTGACCATTTTTGAGATATAACGCCTTCTGGCAAACTGACTGTACCATATAGAGGTTATGAGAAACAAATAAAATACTTGTGCCTTCATTGATCAAGGATTGGATACGCTTCAGGCATTTCTGCCGAAAAGATGCGTCTCCAACGGCCAGAACTTCATCCACCAATAAAATTTCAGGTTTGATGCATGATGCTACTGCAAAACCCAGACGAACGATCATCCCTGATGAGTAACGTTTTACAGGTGTATCAATAAAGCGATCCAACTCCGAAAATTCAACGATTTCATCAAAACGACTGCTAATCTCATGCCGGCCCAATCCAAGAATTGTTCCATTTAAATAAATGTTCTCGCGGCCTGTTAAGTCGGGATGGAAACCTGCACCTAATTCAATCAATGCAGAAAGCTTGCCATTCGTTTCAATACGGCCTGAAGTTGGCTTGGTAATATTTGCTAGAAGTTTCAAAATGGTTGTTTTTCCCGCGCCATTGGAGCCCACGAGAGCTAGGGATTGACCTCTCTCCAAGTCAAAACTTACGTCCTTTAGCGCCCATAACAACTGTTCATTTTGCCCCTTCACAGACGATGGTCTTAATATTTTTTTGATTCCCTGCGAGACAATGGATGGCAGGCTTATACGAGAAACACCTAATCTATATTTTTTCGATACATTCTCAAAACTGATCACCCTTTTCACAAACGGTCTCCTTATAAAAATTTCGCGGTTGAACTTCACTAAAACAACCAGTGCAAACTTTTGTGGATTTTTATATCCTACTCATTCCGACTGCGATAATACTGGTACATAACAACAACCCCTAGGAGAACCAGGAGCACTGGCACAATTGCAATAATTATTGGGCCAGCCGGGTTACTCACAATCTCAGACGGGACATCCTCCAGACTAATCGCCGGTGTTTCAGGAATCTTTGTTAAAATGAAGGACGAATTCGAAGGCGCTGAGGAAGTAGGAGCAACTGAAGAGTCAACCAGCTGAGTTGGTGGTACAACGACCGGCAATTCTGGTCCATCTAAAATGGTATATGAATACCATATGCCATGTTGTTGTTCTGTCCCTGGGTCTTCGCGCCACATTGCCAGAAGAACATTTCCCTGGCTGATCACAGCTCGAACATCATGAGGGGCATAGGATGTGATAAATCGATCTGGATTACTCCAGACCCCTTCCTGTAATGAGCTGTGCCAGATACCACCGATCACACTGTTTTCACCCTCAACGGAAGATTCAATGCGCTGAATAAATATTGCATGGATAACATGGTTACCGTCCACTACAAGTGTATGCTCGCCGCTTCTCCCGAGATGCCTATAAAACGGCACCACGGGATCGTTCCAAGTCTGGCCGCCATCTTCAGAAATACTCACCATCTGAACGGGACGTCCGGTATTAACCGGCCGACCAATGAATGGGTTTCCATTATTGTACATGATCACAACGTTTTCACCGTTGTCGACGATGGATGGAAAGGATGGGCCGAAGTATCCCTCGATATCAATTCGTTTGTTCAGCATCACCAGTTCAATCCACTGATTCTTTTCAATGTCGTACTTGGCATAGTGAACTGAATTATCCCCACCTAAATTCGTAATCACATTCCAGGTCGCGTGCAATTGCCCCGAATGGCCCATGGCTGTATCGAGACTATATGGTGCGAGGCTCAGGTCATAGGTCTGGAATATTGATCTGGAATTTGACCAATGTTCGCCACTGTCATTGGAATGCACCTCATAAACACCCGTACCATCCATATTCCCGGTGTAAACAACTATCAAATTTCCTTGATCATCACCAGCTAAAGAGGCAGAGCTTGGCTCCACCGCCCTTTCACCGATCGCTATTGGCTCGGACCATGCTGAACTTATATCTGCTTTTTCAACCGGGGCTTTTGAATAGAAAATATAGGCATCGCGCGAGCTGCCACCCCAAAATATTAAATGCATGATTCCCGACGAATCCAGAAAAGCACCTTGAATTCGGGCCTCCTCAATTGGCGACAGTAAAATGTCGACTGGTTTTGTCCAGCCTCCCATTAAACTCCACTGGCGGTAAACAATAGCAAGGTGGCGATTCTCATCGCCGACCCATTGGCTGGCAAATGCGTGAACAGTCCGATTCTGATCTGCCAACAGAAAGGGGGTAAATGTCCCATCAAGATAACCAGGCACCCTTTCGTCAGGCATCCATTGATTTATCTTTTGCGCCTTAACCTGAGGCGCATTAAAGAGGATTACGATCAAGCCAATAAAAATCTGTACCAAAAACCTGTGCACAATATAACCTTTTCTTTCACGACTTAGCCTTAATTACGCTGAAATAATCGAAATTAACGATCACACACCTAACTATGGTCGCTTCTTCTAATTCTTCTTATGAAAATAAAAATAGTCAGCCCAATGACAAGCAAAACCAGCAATATACCCCCCAAATTTTTGCTCAACACTGATGGCGCATCATCCAATATATCAGGATATGGGGTTGGTTCGATGGAAGCTATCGGCTGTATATCCACAGGCAAGGTGGAGACAGAGTCAACGCCTGGATTAGTGATAACTGCAGGAAACGGTGTCTTACTTGTATCCAGCGTTCCCAACGAACGGCCAATTGTATAAATCTCATTTTTAAGTTCCCCCTCCAGATCATAATATTGAGCGATCGTTGATATGCTAACAAAACCATTTAATTCCATCCCGGCTGTGATTGAATATTGGGCCTTTTCACCCTTAATATTTAGCTCTTGGGAAGGCTGGTTATCCCAACGGGTGCCATCCCACCTCCAGTCTTGAATACTTAAGTTATATTCCTTGATATATTGAGGAGCATCTTCCTGAACCAGTTGAATCAAGTGTAATTCACCTGCGCCATTGGATGCCAACGTGACCGGCAAGACTGTATCGCTAACACCTGTAACGTTAACCGTCTTTCCCCAGCTTAGACCACCATCTTGAGAAACCTGGTCAATGTTTGCAACAACGGAATCCTCATTCTCCTGCCAAATCCTGTGCACTGTCTGTTCATCATAACTAACAATATCACTCCAAACCACCGAAGCTTCGCTAACCACTTCTGGTGTACTCCATGTCAAACCACCGTCTGATGATTGGGAATAATACAATCCATCAGGTTGGTTGCCGGGCCCTGAATAACTTGTAAAGAGTACATGCAATCGACCATCTCCACTTAAGGCGATTTTCGGGTGATCAACCATGTTCCTGCCAGCGGATGCCGCATCAAAGACAAGCACAGGAGGCGACCATGATCCTCCATCATCTGTGGACTGAACGATATAAATACCACGATTTTCATTGAAAGGCACAGCATATACAACCACAATCCTGTCCGATGCATCGACCAGAATATCAGGCGAGCTGGACAACTGTGATGGTGACGGCAAGTCACGAGGGCCCTCCCATTCAGATGAAATATTCGCTCTACTTGAAATAGCCGAGCTGAATACCAGGTCTCCATTTTTTTTGTCCGCCCATACCAGAATCAATCTGCCCTGCCCATTGGTTGCCAAGGACAATTCACCAGTTGGTCCATTCAATCCATCAATTACATTTTGAGGAAGTGACCATTGAGATCCATTCCACCTAGAATAAAAAATGGTGTTCTGCGCATCACTGACACTTGACAAAGGAGATTGAGACCAAACAGCATGCAAGGTATTATCATCTGCTGCATAAGCCAAATGTGGAATCTTTTGATCGGTGGTCGTCAACAGGCTAGGCAAACTCCAAAATGTCGATGGAAAAGACCAATTATTAACAGGCAAAATGGAGCGTGAAGTTAACCATATGTCGCCTCCACTTCCCTGATCACACCCAACAAGAAACAATTGATCCTGATACACAAAATTAAACTGACAGCCGAGGAGAATCGTTTCATGAGTGACAGGGTTTGAAAAGTACGAAATCTCGTTTTGAACTTGTGACTCGCTCCATGTGTCACCATTCCAAGCTAAAAGGGATGGATTTCCCTGATAACTCAACAAACCAACAATTGAACTTTCATCTTGAACAAGGAAATCGACACCTACAGGACAAATAGAACGATAATCCAGAATCACATTTTGATCGCCCCAGGTACTTCCCCCATCCGTTGACCATTGACCGTAAAGAGTACATTGATCGGCGCCCGGCTCCCCCACTTCCCATGTCAAAAGAGATTTATTGCCAGCAACACTGATGTCAACATTAAAGGGCGTATTATATCCACCTGTATCTTCGGGTCCCTTAAGCTGGGTTGCATCCGACCAGTTTATGCCTGAATCGGTTGATGCTGACATGAAAATGCGCTTTAACGATGTATTATCCCATGCGATATAGACCCTGCCATCACCCGTTTCACTTGAAGTGGCGACTCGAATATGAGAAAATTCAGGTTTGGCAGTGCGGAAGTACTGCGATTCGTAAAGAAGTTTTTCCGTTGACCACGATGTGCCCCCATCACTCGATCGCACATAATAAACGCCAGCCGGGCCAAGATCTGTGTTGGCGTTTCGTATATAAGCAACATGCAACGTTCCTTGTGCGTCAATTGCGACATCATAAACTAATACCTCTTCTGACAGCCCAATGCGATAGCCCCAACTAGGTGGATCATTTAATGTCGCCGAATGGGCTTGAGCAAAAAATAAGTCCTTTTCAATATCCTGCTCAAAAACATAGATAAGCCCACTCGGACCTGCCACCAAAACCGGCAGCGTACCCTCGGTATCGAAGGGAAACCTTACCACTTGGGGTGATGTCCATTCTTTTCCATCTTTACTTTGTACATATTTATAGCCTTCGTATTGGTCAACCCATAAAACGTGCATCACACCACTTTCATCGACCACCATTACCGGGTTTGATGCTCCTCCTGAATTTGATAGATTTATAGGGTCTGACCATGCCCGTGATGATTGTGCATAACCTTTCGATACATCTCCGAAAAGAAGGCCAGAAAACAGGGAAACAACAAGTAAAAGGACAATTGTAGGATATAAGATTTTGAACTTCACAACGGCATTCCTATTCAATGTTGACTTGGTAAAAATTCGAGTTTTGTAGACATAATAGATGCATATTCTGACAAATCTTCACGGCCCTGTTCCTTCCACCATGAAGAGTATAAATCGAATTCACTCTTTGCTTCCGGGATATCCTTCGACATGGATTGAGCTTTTTCCGTATCTCCAAGCCATGCATAACTAAACTCCAAAGATTTAATGATCCCGCGATGCTGTGGTGCTTTATCATGAGCGATCGTCAGGAAACCGACCGCAGAGGAAAAATCCCAACGCAGCATGGAGATCAAGCCGAGGCGATGATTCGCTGTCCGATTAAAAGGATCAAGTCCGAGCGCGGTGTGAAGCGAAGCCTCCGCCTGGTCTAATTTGGCAGTCATTGCAGGTCCCGCCCATCTGGTTTCAGGAAAACCAGCGAGTTCGACCTTAGCCATTTGAACCGCCCCAAGATTTGCATACCAAATAGCACGTATTTTACCGTAATTGATCCCGACAAAAACCACGAGCCCGACAATAAAAACAAGAGTTAATTTTCGACCATTAATGGACCTTATCCAACCGGTATCCTGTCGGATGTTTTTATCCGCTGTCTGATTCTGCTGATCATCCCGTATCACGATCATTGCAAGGCCAATGAGAAACACCGATAAAAAGGCGTCTTTTCCATTATAGAGATAATCGTCAACCATGCCATGAACGACCGCGATCACGAGCGCACATAAAGTCAACCAACGAAACAACTGAATTTCCGGGGAATGTGCTCTTGCTATGGCTTTGGAGACACGCCAGAGACAGGCAGTATAAAACAAAAAAAAGGCGACCCCTCCAAACAACCCCTGTTCAATCGAAACATCGAGGAACAAGTTGTGGCTATTTGTTACATAAAAATATGGAATATCAAGAACATATTGCGAATATAAACCCGGAAACGACGCAAGCCCGCCGCCCAAGATTGGAAAATCACCAAGAAAATACAGGCTGCGGATAAACAACTCCTCCCGACTGCCAGTGCCATAGTAGGGTGACCCATGTGTGGCGCTTCCAAAAGTTGCAGGACCAACGTAAATGATCACAACAGCAACACACAAATAGATCAAAACAAGGGTTGGGAAGAACGCTTCATTTCCAAGCCGCGGTTTGATCCCGTTTAAATTAACAATCCTCCACAATATCCACACCCCGACCGCGCTCGCGATCGCCATCCAAACACCACGCGATGTAGCCATAACAAGCGCAGACAACACAACACCAAATCCTGCCAGGATACTCACCTTAACAAGATTGATCCGATTGCACTTCTGCAATGGATAAAAACCAAATATTGCGGTCAGTGCCGCAAGCCCGGAAACATAATTAGGATGGATTGGCAACCAAGGAAGTTGCGGTCTGATATTTGTCCACAAAACACCAATTTTATTGAACGAATCGAACTTTCGTGGATCATCAATAAAATTATGCGTGAGGAAAAAATATGCTGAAACTCCCACTCCAATCATGAACAAACCAGATGTGATCCAGAGGATATTTTCTTTTGGTTGAGCACTCAACGCGTAGAATAAAAAGATGGATGCAGTGATCAACCAGGCTTTGTTCAACGCGCTCGCCTCATCGTAAGAGGACCAATACCCAATCCATGTCGTTACCAGAAAGACGACCATTAACCAATCAAATGGCGTCCGTTGGAATGGGATAACCTTTGCGAACAGCCTCAACATCCAGGGAAGGAAGAGGAGCAGGAGAGGCGCGGCACCGACATGGTCTAACCATAATAGCCAGGCTATGCCACTCACGATCACAACAAGTAGATCAAACCGAGCAAACCGACTGCTATGGACGACTTCGCGCAACGATCATCATTCCTAAATCAGCTATGTACCTGCAAAAAAGCAGACTACCCTCCACCGCCAATCGGTGCCCCTTCATCAGAAGAGGCCCAGAAGATATGTTGTAACCCGACGTTTATCGCGGTCTTCATTGTAGACCAATCGTACATCAACATCTTCAGGTACGTAAATGCGGGACCCGGTCGGAAGGCCCATTCACGGAAAGCACGCTTCTGCCAGTAAAGTAAACGTTCAGCAGATATGTTTGGATAATCCAGTACAGTGCCTTTATCCATGTCCACCTGCTCCCAACGTGTACCAGGGCGGAACCACTTGTTCTCCACTACTTCAAAGAAGAATGGAGTCCCGGGATATGGCGCGGCAACATGGAAGAGGGCAATATCCAAAGGCAGTTTCTTGGCGAAGTTGATCGTCTGGCGAATGGTTTCTTCAGTCTCACCGGGCAAGCCAATGATGAAGTAGCCCCAGTTCATGATGCCGGCTTTCTTCGCCCAGCGCAATGCCCTTTCAGCTTTATCGGGATATGCACCCTTGCGGGCATGCTTGAGGATCTGTTCATTTCCGCTTTCGATACCCCAGGAGATCAAACGGCAACCTGCCTTGCCCATAAGCTTGAGCATTTCCTCATCCACATAATCCACACGGCTGTTGGAAGTCCAATGGAGATCGATCTTCTCATCGATCATGCTCTGGCAGAGTTCGATCACCTGATCACGGTTGACGGTAAACAGGTCGGCATACATGTGAATATTGTTGATGCCCAGTTTCTTTAACTGCCACATTTCCTCCATGATCAATTTGGGCGAGCGAATACGTGCAGAATACTGATAACTGACGTGTTTGATACAGTAGGTACAACCAGCCGGGCAACCCCGACTGGTAACGATGAACGTGAACGCTCCTTTGATGAGCGGCATTCGATAGGACTGCAGCGGCAACAGCTCATGCATGGGCATGGGCATGTCGTCCAAATCTGCCACGAACGGGCGCGGGAAGTTCAGGTTGATCTCCTCACCCTTGCGCCAGGCAATCCCCTTGATACCGCGCAGGTTCACCGTGCCATCTTCATTGAGGGAAGGCTTGTAACTGGGATCATGCTTTTCGAACATCTTCACGATCTCAGGAGAACGCTCGCCGAACTTGTTCTCTAGGTGGTCGAGCAGGTCGCGGAGGGTCAGATCGGGTTCACCGACCAGAGCAAAGTCCAAGGAAGGATACGGGCGCATCGTCTCCACTGGGATGGGGGTGACATGCGTCCCAAAGGCAATGGTCCTTGCCCCGCGCGCGTGCGCAAGGAAACAGCCATACATATCGTTCTCGAGCGTCGGCGCGGTCATTTGGGTCAGATAATATTTGGGCTGGTATTTATCGAGTAATTTCGCGAACTCGGGCCAGCCCATGCGCTCAGCATTGCAATCCACCACCTTGATCTTGTAAACCGGATGCAACAATGCCGCCATCTGTGCTAGGGAGACCTGGGGCCAGATCATGTTTTCACGCGTACGACGCCCCACACGATGCTGGGTGCGGATCCATAACCCACCATCCGGCGTGGGAGGATTTACCAGCATGATATCAACCGCATCCTCCGAGCGTGGAGCGGTAAGGAGTCCTTCGCGAACAATCGTGTCTGCATTAGGGAAATCCGCCATGCGCAGTTTGGCAAGACGACGGGATCCAAGGTTTACGGATTGAGGTTCATTCACATTATGAGATTCGTTTGTGTTCATTTTTCTCCTTTTCGTGCTACTTGCTACGATTAATTCAAACCCATATCATTTTTTGTTTTCACTTCACGCTGGCTTAATTCTTCAAGAATGCGTAATAACAGCCAGTAGACAAACAATTGAACGCCGACAAGAAAGATCATGGCACTGCTCAACAGATAAAACCATAGACGATCAATATTCCAGCCCCTTACGCCAAGAAGGAGACTGACCACACCAATGGCAAGTCCAAGTACGATCGCCACAATTCCCATCCAGCCGAATTGCTGGTCAAGCGGTGTCTTGAAGATCGGTTTTCCGAACAACCCCTGACGTATCGGTTTTTTGTAGAACAACGAAACCAGATAATTGAATGTAACACCTAACGCAAAAATATTGACGCCGGAAACAACCGATATCAGGGCAGTGAACAATGCGACCACACCCCACGACCCCAGTGTGGTGACACCGTTTAGCCGTGCGATGATCAACCCAAGGAAGATCAATCCCGCGATCCCAATGCCAGCCAAACCCAGCAAACCTAAAATCCTGACCGGGTTATAGGATAGGACTGTCCAGACCATGCTCTGCAGGAAAATACGTCCATCGCGGATAACGCTCAATTTTGACCGACCAACGCGCTCACTATATGGAATGGGCACCTCTTCGATTTTTATTCCCTCATGGAGTGCACGTGTACTCATCACAGGCGTTAAATTCAATCCATCCGGCAAGGGATATATCTGTTCCAAAATTTCACGTTTAAACACGCGCATACCACTGGCACTATCAGTAACCTTTTGCCGACCTAAAATAGACAGAAGATTGGCAAAGAAAAAATTTCCGACTCGCCTGGTAACTGGCATTTGACTATCTGCGCCTGCCATGCGTGAACCGATCACCAGGTCCGTTCCATTCAAAGCGGCCTGACATAATTGAGGAAAATATTCCGGCGGATATGTTCCATCCGCATCCAGAAATCCGATCAATTCACCGCTCGCCTGGGAGAATCCCGTCTTTAGGGCAGCCCCATATCCTTTATTTTTCAGATGACGAATTAACTTTACGCCCAAAATACCTGATGCAACTTCCACAGTATGGTCGCGTGAACCATCATCAACCACCAGAAGTTCCAGTCTTTCTAAGCCAACTTTTTTTAGTTCTGGTTCAACTGATAGCACGCGGGACGCTATTTCCGCAATTCCATTTTCTTCATTATAAGCAGGGATAACAACAGACAAAACAGTCATAGATTTCCTTCCAAACTTGATTGATAAATTGGCCGGTTCACATTACCAGCTCTCGCATTGATTGTTTTAATTAATTTTGCAGGAACTCCACCAACAACTGTATGGGGCGGCACATCCTTCGTTACAACAGCACCAGCCGCAACAACCGCCCCCTTACCCACTCTCACCCCATCAGTGATGACCGCACCCGCACCAAGCCAAACGTCATCTTCGATAACAATCCCCTCTGCAGTGATACCCTGCTCGGTAAAAGGCCGATTGGGGTCATCGAACACATGATTGACAGCGATTATTTGGGTAAAGGGCGATGTATAAACACGATCACCTATTTGCACACCTCCCTGTCCACGAATCACTGAATACTCTCCCACCAGGCTGTTGCGCCCGATCTTGATCCCGGAATGCGGCATGTCACGAAAGTTATATACATGCAAAATCGCACCATGCATAACGATCGTCCCTGATCCGATCTCTATCCCTCGCGGACACGCATGCAAATAAGCACCCTGGTCCAAATAAACCCCATGACCAAGCTTTATGTTATTCGTAAATCTCAAGCGTACACCATTCTCAATTGCAGCAAAGCCATCCATTTTTAAGATCAGTCGATAAAGCACGCTACGGATCGCAACACCCAGGATTGTTGGAATCCAACCCAACATGATCAAAAAAAATTGCTCATAGATATATCGAAAAATTGAAGATGCTTGACGATTCAAATACAGGTGAATGGAAGATAACATGATCTTTCTTATCCGGGAGGCTGGCATGCTCCGCCACCTCGACATTAATGCGAGTTCAATTCATTATATTTATGACACCAATTTCAAAACAGCAGATAGTATATAATAAAAACATGTTTCCTGCCGTTTTTCTTGACCGTGATGGTGTTCTCATCGAGAACCGCGCGGATTATGTCCGGGACTGGTCTCAAGTCACTATTCTGCCTAAAACAATTACCGCGCTGGCCAATTTCCGAAACACGGAATACAAGATCGTTCTTGTTACCAATCAATCAGGTATTGGACGCGGCTTGATATCACTAAAAACTGCTCAGGAAATAAACGATCAACTTGTCAACGCTATCGAAGGTAATGGTGGTCGAATTGACGGTGTCTACATGTGTCCTCATACACCTGAGGATCAATGTGATTGTCGAAAACCTCGATCAGGTTTGTTACTACAAGCGGCCCGTGAATTATCTCTTGATCTAGGTTCATCCTGGATGGTCGGTGATGCCTGGAGCGACCTTCTTGCCGGGCAGGCAGCCAACCTGAAAGGAGTAATATTAGTAAAGACGGGCCGCGGTACAGATCAGTTACTGCAACCTAAACCTGAATTTCTAAAAGGTTTTGTTGTCGTTGACGATCTTTCAGACGCATTAGATTCAATAAGCAAGTTGAGGGAAAACCTGACCACGGATTAAACTAAGCATCCAATGCATCAACAGAATGCTTCTCAATCAAACCTGCGAGTCTTGCATCGGTATATTCCCGTTCTTTTAGGGACTTCACAATCATGTGTTCGAGCATCAGGTGAATATCTTCCACATGCTCGATAATATTACTATCGACATGGATATTAATGTCGACCATAGGTCCCAATCGTCCACCGTCATAACCTGTAAACGCGACCGTTGTCGCCTGATACTTTTTGGCTTCCGTGATCCCATTGAGAACATTCGCTGAATTTCCACTGGCGGAAATACCGATCACAATGTCATTAGGCTTGATCAGGTTCGCCAATTGCTGAGAAAAGACTTTATCATAGCCTTCATCATTGGCATAGGCGGAAAAAATCGCCATATTGTCGGTCAGACCAATTACCCGAAAATGCGGCCACCCTTCGCGGCGGGTGTTCTTCGCCAGGTCACAAACAAAATGGGTTGCCGTGGAGGCGGAACCGCCGTTTCCCATGATGAAAACCTGCCTGCCGGTCAGCCGCGCATCATGTAAAGTATTGATCACATCGCCAATAAGTTCCCTTGGCAATCGATCCATTGTTCCTTGAAGGACTGTTATATAATCTGATAATTGCTGCATTGGGATCACCTTTCCTGTTTATGACCTTCTATAATTAAATATCATTTTTGTTCCATCAGGTTCAAGCCGAAACGGCAATTCCTGCAAGCTGCTAAGCGCCTTGCGGATAGTTTGATGTGACTCATATGGGGCATATAACAAAATAAACCCCCCACCTCCCGCCCCGGCAATCTTTCCGCCAATCGCCCCAGCACGTCTGGCTGCGTTATAAATTTCATCCAAGGTTCCATTACTGATCTGACCAGCAAGCCGTTTCTTCGATTCCCACGATTGATGCATCAGAGAGCCGAAGGCATCAAAATTTCCACTCTCCAATTCTTTTTTAGCCTGAAAAGCCATTTGCTTTATTTCGCGGAGCACACTCATGCGGTGTTGTATATTATTCTTTTGCTCAGCCAGGATCGTATCTGCTCGACGATTGATCCCGGTGAAGAAAAGCAGGAAACAATCGTTTAGAGCACGCCGAAAATCCTGGTCAATGTTCAACTTTTCGACCTTTACCTGTCCATCGGGAAGAAATTCAATGAATCGTAAATTTCCATAAGCAGCGATATATTGGTCCTGGATCCCAATCGGCTTTTTAAGCTTGCCGATCTCAATGTCACATGCCTCTTTCGCCAATCTTTCTGCAGAAGCAATTTCTCCCGAGTAAGCATACAAAGCATTTAAGGCGCCAACCGTAACAGTACTTGAAGACCCAAGACCTGAGCCCTCAGCGGGAATATCACCCATCGTTGTGACCTCAATACCTTGTTGAATTCCAGTCACACGCAAGGCTTCTCTAATGAGTTCGTGCTGGATTTGGTCCACACAATCGACCATTTCAGTCTGGGTATAACCGATTCTCAATTTCTTATCAAATCGTTCTTTGACAGTCACAAATATATATTTGTCGATCGCGGAACTTAAAACACAACCACCCTCTTCCATAAAGAAAGAAGGGAAATCTGTCCCTCCCCCAAAGAAACTAATCCGCAGGGGTGTTTGAACAATAATCAAGCTACTTGCTCCGCAACCTTGAAATACTCTACTGTTTTTTCCAGCCCATCTTCAAGAGAAATCGTGGGAGACCACCCAAGATCCTTCCCGGCTTTGGCAGCATTCAAATAGATATGACGTGTCTCACCGACTTTTGCAGGGCCATAATGTACAGAACGAGAATAACCTGTGACCTTTGCCAGAGTTGAGAAGATATCATTGACCGATGTTGGAAGTCCCCAGCCGATGTTATATATGCCCGGCTCATGATCGACCGTCGCGGCTAAATAGTTAGCCCGGGCGCAGTCACCTACATACACAAAATCCCGTGTTTGCTCCCCATCCCCATTGATCATGACAGGATCCCCGGCAAGCATTTTACCAGTAAAGATCGCTATGACACCTGCTTCCCCATGCGGATCCTGACGAGGACCAAATACATTCGGATAGCGCAGCACTGTATATTTCAGTCCGTAATTGAAATAATACATGAACAAATAATGTTCTACTGTGTGCTTGCTCGCACCATACTGGCAAATTGGATTGATTGGATCGGTCTCTTCGCAGGGAACCCGCTCTGGTTCACCATAAACGGCGCCACCAGTTGAAATGTATATAAAACGTTTTACATTGAATGCCTTTGCGCATTCAATCAGATTGATGGAACCAAGAATATTTACATCGGCATCAAACAACGGCTGGGCAACCGATCGTCTCACATCCATTTGAGCCGCGTGATGACTGACATAATCAGGCTTTTCAGCTTCAAACACTTCACGGACTTTAGGATCGCGAATATCCATTTTGTAAAACTTTGCCGCCGGATTCAAATTTGAAGCGCGGCCAGTTGATAGGTCGTCAAGGACAACAACCTCGTATCCCTGGGCAATAAATAGATCAACAACATGGGAACCGATAAAACCGGCCCCACCAGTTACAAGTATTTTCGACATAAAGATTCCTTTTGAGTGGAGTTAGTAAGCCCCGCGTCCTTTTAGAACTGCGGGAAGGGTTTGAAACAGAAGTTGCAGATCGAGCCAGATGCTCCAATTACGGATATAGTACATATCCAGGC
>Ga0210377_10000527_pt1 | contig 36781 bp, 31 predicted proteins | sample PLM4_65_b1redo_FD_155480 | JGI IMG/M metagenome (GOLD analysis project Ga0210377, IMG submission 155480) | Groundwater sediment microbial communities from an aquifer in East River, Colorado, USA - PLM4_65_b1 redo | ecosystem: Environmental > Terrestrial > Soil > Riparian zone | place: USA: East... | reverse complement strand
AACCGGTCAGCACCCCTGTGGAGCAGGGCGCAAGGTGAAGATGGATGGCCTCCGGCGACCATTCGACTCCGCGACAAGGTTTCCACAAGGCCATGGGCCGGAATGTAATTCCTTCACGGGCTCTGAGTGCCTCTTCAGCACTTTCTTCTGGCTCCACGAAGCCTCCCGGAAAATCCAGCTTCCCTTTGCCCGGGTCTTTACCTCTCTCGATCAAAAGTATTTTCTCACCCAATTCGAGGATGGCCCCGACGCCGGCGGCGACGTTATGGTAATAGGTGAAGGAGCACACGCTGCAACTGAACTCCTTGACGCCGTCAAAGTGCATATCTTTCGACCCACACGAAGGGCAATAATCGAACAGTTTTTTCAGGTTAGGCACGAACCACCTCTGTTGAACAAGGCGCTGCCGACGGCGTTTGCCACTTTGAGTACGTCCATCATCTCGGCTACATCGTGGACGCGAACGATGGAGACGCCGGCGGCGGCACACAGGGCTACCGTCGCTGCGGTGCCAAATATTCTATCGGCCGGTTTTTCTTTGGCGGTCAGCTTGCCGATGAAGCTCTTGCGACTCGTACCGACAAGGACGCGGTAGCCCGTCGAGACAAACCTGCCGATGTTTCTCAAGAGCAGCAGATTGTGCTCCAAAGTCTTGCCGAAACCGACGCCGGGATCAATGAAAATTCTTTCCGGGGCTATTCCGAGCCGTTCGGCCCGATTCGCCCGGCTCAACAAAAAATCCAGGACCTCGCTAACGACGTCGTCATATTTTGGCTCAATCTGCATCGTCTCCGGCGTGCCCTGAATGTGCATGAGAATGACGGGCACCTGCCGCTCGGCAGCCAGCTCGCCCATTCGCTCGTCACTTAGAGCGGTGATATCGTTTATCATTGCCGCCCCCGCGTCCAGAGCGGCCCGTGCAACGTCGAACCTGTGCGTATCAATGCTGATTGGCGTATCTGTCTTTGCACAAAGCGCCTTTATCACTGGGGCCACGCGTCCTATCTGCTGGTCGCTCGAAACAGGCTCAGATCCCGGCCGCGTGGATTCACCGCCGACGTCGATGATCGCGGCGCCGTCGGCCGCCATCCGCAGGCCGTGCTCAACGGCTTTCTCTGTGTCCAGGAACTGTCCCCCGTCACTGAACGAATCCGGCGTAACATTCAGAACCCCCATCGCCAGACATCCCGCCGAAAAGTCCAGCTTCCCCCCCGGCCATTCGAGGATGCTTTTAGCGCGACTGTTTTGTGCTATCTTCTTATTTCCCACTTTGCGTTGTCTTGAATCCAATTCCTGCCAGTTTTTCGGCTAAAGCGCTCTTGCCGCCCGCCAGAATCACCTCGGTATTGTGAAATTCTCTGCGGACGGGATAATTCTTTCGCAGACTGTCAAAATATTCACCTTGTTTTTCCGCCGGTTTGTCTATCAGGTGTCTTAGTTTCGTATCATCATGATCGATCCTGTACACCTTCTGCACCGCCTCCAACAGCGCCGCCTGCTCGTTACCGGCGGTGGGATTCAGCTTTAACTGAGGCACAGCAGGTTCGGGAAGGAAATCCTTGAGGTCAAACTCAGGCTCCAGGCCGAAGTATTCGCAGGCTGCTCTGTAGATCATGATCATCCCTGCGATCTTGCCGTCCAGCGAGTATCCTGCGATGTGAGGCGTGCCGATATCGACCATTTTCAACAGCCCCGTATCAATGTCCGGCTCACCTTCCCAGACATCGAGCACCACGGCCCTCAATCGCCCGGACCGCATGGCCGCTTTCAAAGCCTCGCTATCCACCACGTCGCCACGGGACGCATTCACAAACACGCATCTTTCCTTCAGCGATTTGAAGAAGCTCTCGTCAGCCAGATGGTACGTTTTATCAGGACCCTCGAATGTCAGCGGTGTATGCAACGTGATGAAATCGCAGTCAAACAGCTCCTTTAAGGGCCGGTACTTCGCGTCGCCGGTTTGCCTGTGCAGCGGCGGATCGTTCAACAGGACATCCATGCCCAGTGCGGCGCACTTCTTCGCCACGCGGCCGCCGACGTTGCCCGCGCCGATAATCCCAATGGATTTGCCTTCCAGGTCGAGATCATATCTTTGAGCGACATCGAGCAGGCCCGCAATGACATATTCCGCGGCGGAGTTCGCGTTGGAGCCCGGCGCCGAAGCAAAGCCGATATTGTTGCGCCTCAGGAAATCGATGTCCACGTGGTCAAAGCCGATCGTGGCGGTAGCGACGAACCGCACGTTACTGTCGGCCAAAAGGTCCGCATTAACAGGCGTGATGCTGCGGACCAGCAGAACATCCGCATCGGCGATGACCTCCGGCGTGATTTGACGGCCCGCGACCGTTCCGACCTGGCCGATAGACGAAAAACACTCCGACACAAACGGAATATTCGCATCTGCAATTATCTTCATCCTGTGCTCATCCAGTTTCGCGCCCGGCATAGCTAAAGCCCAAAGCCGGCAACCGGCGTCCCGCAATCGGGACATTTCGAATCGCGTACGTCATTGGCGGCTATCCGATAGCCAATGCGGTGAATCAACAATCGCCCACAATGATGACAAAACGTACTTTCGGATTTCGCCCCCGGCACGTTGCCGAGGTACACATAATGCAGTCCCGCGGACTTGCCGATCTCGTATGCACGCTCCAGACTGCTCAGGGGCGTGGGAAGCGAATCCAGATACTTATACTGTGGGTGGAACCGGCTGATATGCCACGGGACATCCACGCCGGCTTTGTTTACAAGAAAATCGGCGAGCTGCTTTAGCTCATCCTCCGAATCATTTTGTCCCGGCACCAGCAGCGTGGTAATCTCGATCCAGATACGCGTCTGTTTTGCAATGTAGCTGATCGTATCCAGCACGGGTTGCAGTCTCGCCTTGCACAGCCGCCGGTAGAAATCCTCGCTGAAGGCCTTCAAGTCAACGTTAATCCCGTCGAGCCAGTCGCCTGCGAAGTCTATGGCCTCCTGCGTCATAAAGCCGTTACTGACAAAAACATTCGCCAGGCCGCGTTTTTTGGCCAATCGCCCGCACTCGTCGCACAACTCCATAAAAACGGTCGGCTCGGTGTAGGTATAGGCGATACTTTTGCAGCCGCTGCGGACCGCCGCTTCGACAATGTGCCCCGGAGCAATCGGCTCGCCGTCAATGCGCCCCTCCTCGATGGCCGCCTGGCTTATCTGCCAGTTCTGGCAGAACTGGCAGCGAAAATTACAGCCCATCGCTGCAATGGAGAAGCTTCGCGAGCCGGGCTGAAAATGAAACATCGGTTTCTTCTCAATCGGATCCGGATTGGCGGAACAGACCTTGTCATAATTCAGCGAGTAAAGCACTCCTTCGACGTTCTTGCGGACGCAGCACCGCCCGAGCTTGCCCTCGTCGATAACGCACCGCCAGTTGCACAGGCTGCACTGGACCTTCTTGCCTTTCGCCGACGGCTCCCACAAGACGGCTCGCTTGAAATTTTCTTTGGCCGATTCCATAGTCAGTTTTTCCGGAAATCAGGTTCACTTTCCGGAACCCAATATATAGAATATGGCGATATAAAGCAATTTCGGAAATTCCCGGAATGTGTTCGGGTTCCGTTTGTGTGCGAAGCATGGCTCCAGGAGGCAAGCTTATATATGAGTATACTTTCTGCTATTGGAAACACACCCATTGTGGAATTCACAAATCTGAACCGCAAGAGCCCCCATGTGAGGATCTTTGGCAAACTCGAAGGGGCCAATCCCGGCGGCTCGGTCAAGGACCGGCCGGCGTACTTCATGATAAAAAAGGCCGAGGAATCCGGCCAACTGACTAAGGGCAAAATCATCCTTGAGCCGACTTCAGGGAATACGGGGATTGCCCTGGCCATGATCGGGGCGGCAAAGGGCTATCGCGTCAAGCTGTGTATGCCGGCGTGCGTCAGTACGGAGCGGCAGCATATCCTGCAGGCCCTGGGCGCCGAGGTTGTATTGACTGCGGCAAAAGAGGGCACCGACGGTGCGATCCGGGAGGCGCATCGGCTCTTCGAGGCCGAACCCGAAAAATACTACATGCCCAATCAATTCGAGAATGAGAACAACGTACTCGCTCACTACGAGACCACCGGCCCGGAGGTCTTCTCGCAGACAAACGGCGAGATTGACGTATTCGTCGCCGGGATGGGGACAACGGGAACGCTCATGGGCGTGTACAAATACCTCAAAGAAAAAAAGCCACAGGCCCGGGTCGTGGGAATCGAGCCGCCGGAGGGACACACGATACAGGGCCTCAAGAACATGACCGAATCGATCGTTCCCAAAATCTACAACCAGCAGATGCTGGATGAAAAGATTACCGTCGAGGACGGCGAGGCCTTCGAGACGACGAGACTTTTGGCGGCTCGGGAAGGCGTTTTCGTCGGAATGTCCAGCGGGGCCGCCGTCGCGGGGGCGTTACGCGTCGCCGAAACGATGAGCACCGGCACAATCGTCGCGCTCCTGCCCGACCGCGGCGACCGCTACCTCAGCACGACGTTATTCCGATCTATCTGTGCTAAATGCCCGCCGTAATTGGGCAGCACAGAAAGGAGGTTAATGCTTATGGCAACTCGCGTGAAACTGAGTGAGATAATTGACGGCATGGAATCCCAGTCGGATGAAAGCAGCTCGTTCCTGAACAAGAAAACCGGCGAGGTGATCCTTATGACCGACTATGCCATGCGCGCCGCCGAAGATGATGAGCCGATCGAAGACCTGGCGGACTGGGAGCAGGAACTCGTCGCAACCGCTAAGGAGATAACGGCTGAAACCGGCGATTACATTTCACTGCCCACGAAGTTCGACATCGACGAATATAGGACTATGGAACGATTCTGCCTGTCCATCGACGACGCTGAAATGTCCGATGCCCTTTGCGACCTGATAAAAGGCAGCGGCGCCTTCCGGCGATTCAAAGATGCACTCTATCGCTATGGTATTGAAAAAGCCTGGTACAGCTACCGCGACAATGCCCTGAAAGAAATCGCCATCGAATGGTGCCAGGAAAACAATATCGAGTTCGACGATGCCTAACCTCAAGATTTACGAGAATAGTGTTAGTCTGACTTTGTCCATTCTGATATAATCTGCTGAAAAAGGGCGTGACAATGATAACCGAAGCGGACAAAGAAATAATAGTAAACTGTGCGGAAAAATATAATGTTTCCTCCGTCATTTTATTCGGCTCTGCGCTGAGCGAAGGTGACAAAGCCAACGATTTCGACATAGCGGTGAAAGGGATTCAGCCGGAGTTGTTCTTCAAGTTCTACGCTGAGTTATTCAAGCGTTTGTCGAAACCTGTCGACCTTGTTGATCTGTCCAGGAAATCACTTTTCAACGACCTTGTAGAAGAGACCGGGGTAATAATTTATGGGTAGGCTTCCCAGGCAAATCCTTGCTGAAAAACAGAACGTTGAGGCAGCATTGGATAATCTCAAAGAAGCTATGGCAAGAGCAAAAAAGTCTGCCATAGAATTGGCGGCGATTGGGACATTTCTTCATAATATCTATAATGGAATAGATAACATTCTGAAACAGATAGTGCGTTTGAAGAGCGTTGAAATGCCTAAATCTGACTCATGGCACAAAGAACTTTTGAATCTTTCGGTATCCAAAGGAATTATTTCAGAAGAATTGTCTGACCAGCTTTACGAATATCTCACATTCCGGCACTTCTTCATTCATTCTTACGGGTTTATGCTCGAGGAAAAGCACTTGCAAGGCTTGGCAACAAATATCCATGATATTTGGATGCGATTCATGTCTGAAATTTCATCAACCATAGGAGAAATTCAAGACTACTAATCCACAACTCGGCAATCATGTAGGGTAGGGCTTGCCCCACCATTATTCGTGTTGACGAACAGCCCCACATGTGCTAAGTTAAATTTTCCGGATGCCGAACAAGCCGCTCTTGACGCATCTGTTTGAAGATCCCTATGCGGGATACGAAAGGACCTCAATGAAAGGGAGATATAAGTAAGGTGTCGCCAGATTTCCAGACGCAATGGTATTTGGGATGTTATGCAGAACAATATAAATAATGTTCAGCAAAGAAAGGAAACCGATATGAGCTTCGCCAAGATCAAAGGCAACCTGACTTCGCGAATCGGGGCACAGGTGAGATTCGGAACTCCCAAAGATATAGGAGCAAAAGGAGGAAGGCCCATCTTCGGCACAATTGTGGATGAGGTGTGGGCAACTCCTAAGATCAACACGTCATTCTTTTCACCCCTTCCTCTGATTGCTGAATCTACAAGTCCCCTTAGCACGGTGGGATCGAGACGTCCCGATTCTGACTTTGGATTATTGTAATTCGAGGAAGATTTTGATATTATTGTGGCATTGAAAGGTCTGGTAAAGGAATTAAATAAACGCCGGGCGTCCGGTGTAATCTATTTTTTTGAAAGGAGATTGGAATGAACATTTATGTAGGCAATTTGTCCTCTGACGTTACCGGCGACGATTTACGTCAGGCTTTTGGAACATTTGGCCAGGTCGAATCCGCCAATGTTATAATGGACAAGTTTAGCGCTGAATCGAAAGGATTCGGCTTTGTCGAAATGCCTTCAAAGGAAGAGGCCACAGCGGCTATCGCCGGCATGAACGGCAAGGACATTAAAGGCAGGGCCGTTAGCGTCAACGAGGCTCGTCCTCGTGTTGAGCGTCCTCGCGGCGGCGGCGGTGGTGGTTATGGCGGTGGTCGGTCTGGTGGTGGCGGTGGTGACAGAGGCCCAAGAGGTGGCGGCGGTGGTGGCGGAAGACGCTACTAATAAATCGTCAAATTCAACTATTGCTTAAGCATACAAAACCGGACTCCGAAATGTTGGGGTCCGGTTTTACTGTTATTAGAATATATTTTGTGATTTTGGGCGATTTGGCAACAACTGTCGTAAAAAACACTTGGGATAAATCGGGGGACACCGGATAAATCGGGGATAAATCGGACACCATACCTATTTCTCTGATGAGCTTGTGTGGGCTGCAAATTACGGCGCGGCTGCCTATCTCGTCACTCGCGGTGCGCACGATGCAAGACAACCACACGCTACCGGCTATAGCACTCCGCCAATATCTTAATCGGATGGCTCACAACGCAATCGCTTAAATGCTCGATCTGCATTTTGCAGGCGGCGCATTCGGTGAGGACATTTCTGGTTGGTGATTTTTCCAGGGCTTCTTTTAGCCCTGCGGCGATTTGGGAGGAGAGGTCGTAGTTCTTTTTCTGCATGCCGAACGTACCTGCAATGCCGCAGCAGCCGGCTTTGAGGTCGGTGACCTTGGCTCCACAGAGTTCCTGCAGGACTCTTATGCTCGCCGTCCCGCCGCCAATCGCACACAGGTGACACGGCAAATGGTAAACGAATTCCTGCTGCATCGGCGACGCGGGCGCCTTCAATTTCCCCCGCGTATGAAGGTCCAGCAGATAGCTCATCAATTCATACGTGTTCTCCGAGACGAGCCTGGCGTCCTCGCCCGCCACAAAATGCCGCAGCTCCTGCTTCAGGCACAACGCAGCGCTTGGCTCAGAACAAACAATTTTATAGCCCTTGCGGATTGCTTCAGCTAAGTGCCTGACATTGTATGAGAGGTCCTTTTTGGCTCGTCCGACATCGCCATAAACGATGGCCGGAAGCGGCGCGGGTACCTGCTTCGGCAAAATCACCTCAACATTGTTATGCCGCAAAACCTCTAACACGGCAAAGCCCAATTCGTGATCATTATAGTTCGCGTATGTATCGACGAAATAAGCCACCTTGTCGATGGGCCTTTCTATCGGGCCGCAGGAGCTTAGGTACTTCCGCCCTGCTTTGAGGAACGAGCCGCGTCTGAACCGGGGCATGCTTCTTCGCCTGTCGATACCCGCGGATTTCTCGAGCAGTGACTTGAAAATCGGTAGCCGCATTGCGAGGTTCGACAGAGGCGAAAACACGCCGCCCAACATGCTCAGATAGCGATTGCGGCTGAGTATCCGCTCGGCGCGACGCAGGCCCTTTCGCTTGGCGTATTGGGCTCGGGCCGCCATCATCATCGTTGAAATGTCGATGCCGGATGGGCATTGCTGCAGACACGCTTTGCAATTGACGCACAAATCAAGAAATTTCCTGAACTGCGGCGAGTCGAAATCCTTCTGTTCTAATTGCCCCGTTGCCCAGAAATGCAGCATGTTGGCTTTCGCTCGCGAGCTGGCGAGCTCCTCGCCCATTGCCCGAAAGACCGGGCACATCCGCAAGTCGGGATCTCTGCTCAGGCACAATCCGCAGCCGTAACATTGCTCGATTTCCAGGGCAAGCTCATCTTTCTCGAAGAGCAAGTCCGTCCGGACTCTTTCGGGCAGGAGCGTGTGTGCTCTTCTGAGGTTCTTGACCATGACATCCGGATCGCTGTTGATGATCTTGCCGGGATTCATCAGGCCGTGCGGATCAAATATACGCTTGATTTTGCACAGCAGCTCATAATAGGCATCGCCGTATTGCCGCCGCACGAAGGCCGCTCTGACCAGCCCGTCGGCGTGCTCGCCGCTGATGGAGCCTCCCAGCGACCAGGCGAGCGAGAATACGTCGTTTGCTATTGCCCGCATTTTGTCCACGTCCGCCGGCTCGCTCAAATCCAGGAAAGGCCGGGAGTGCAGCTCCCCATCGCCGGCGTGACCGAAGAATGACATTTCTATGCCATACCGTTGTGCAATCTTCTGTAAGCCTGCGATGTAGTCTCTGAGCCGCTTATAATCCACAGAGACGTCCTCCATGAATTCGGCGGGGTGTTTTTTGCTTCTTTTTCTGTACAGCAGCGGTCCGGCGTCTTTTCGCAGCTTCCACAATCGCTTTTGCTGCTGCGGATCGAGAAAAATACTTCGCCCGCTCGCCAGCGATCCCGCCGCCGCATCGGTTCGATTGATTTTTTCTTTCACCTGCTGCTCGGTCTGGCCGACGTGCTCAATCAAAAGAACCGCCGCGGCACCGGCCGGCAGAATATCGCGGTACTCGGGTAACGCCTTAAACGCCAGGTCAATCAGGCGCCTGTCCATCAGCTCGCACGTCGCGGCACCGCTATCGACAATAGCCGGAACCGCCTGAGCCATCTTATCGAGAGAATCGAACTCAAGCTGCAGAAGCCCTTTGGCGGTAGGAACCGGGACGGTCCTGAACGTGATTTTAGTAAAAATTGCGAGCGTTCCTTCCGAGCCCGCCATAAGCCGGGCCAGATCGATCTTGCCATCGTGACAAATCCCCGCAATGTTATAACCGCTTCGATTCCGCTTGGTTTTAGGCAACGCCTTACGAATTACGGCTTCATTACCGGACAAAACAGCCAAACACTCTTTTGCGAGGGCAGCAACCCGGTCGTCCTGGGTATGTTCCGGGTCGAAGTTGTTCGTGAGCTCGACAATGCTTCCATCCGCCAACACGGCTTCAACGGCCTCGACGTAGTCGCTGATGTGGCCGAACTGGAGCGAGTGCGAGCCAGTGGAATTGTTGGCTACGACCCCCCCTACGACGGCCCGATTGGCACTCGATGGATCAGGTCCGATTTTTCTGCCGAACCGGGCCAGATATTGATTCAATTGATCGAGCACGACGCCCGGCTGACAGGTGACCGTCCGACCGTCATCGTCGGTGCCGATGATTCCGGTCATATAGCGGGTCACGTCAAGGACGATGCCGCTGCACAGCGATTCCCCGGCGAGGCCGCTGCCGGCCCCGCGCGCCGCCACGGGAATCCCTTCGGCAGCCGCATAGCGAACGACGGCAGCCACGTCACCCGTATCGCGCGGCGCAACGATACACTGAGGAACGATCCTGTAGATGCTTGCGTCCGTGCTGTAGGCGACTCGATGCAAAATATCGCAAAAGACGTCCCCCTGGACAATTTTGGCCAAATCAGAGGCTGTTTGCTCTGCATTCTTAGTCATCGTCTGGTCCGTGTCAATTTCGATTGCTACTGAAAATCGCGAGGCAGGAACTGAGCCTGAGAAACGGTTCCGCTCATACGCAGAACCGCAAGATCGTCTTCGCTAACCTGCCCCTTGATGAACTGTTGAACGGTGGGATGGGGGTGGTTACGGATATAATCGGTGTTGCCGTCGGCGATGATTTTCCCATTGTGCAGCATAATAATACGATTGGCCACTTTATAGGCCATTGTCATATCGTGCGTCACAACGACGGAAGTCACGCCGAGCTCTCTTTGCAGCTTGAGAATCAGCTCGCTGATCACGTCGGAATGAATAGGGTCCAGTCCGGTCGTCGGTTCGTCGTACAAGACCACTTCCGGATTCAAGGCAATCGCTCTGGCCAGTGCCACCCTCTTGCGCTGTCCTCCGGAAAGACTGGCCGGATAGTAATTCTGAAAGCCATCCAGGCCGACCATGGCCAGCTTCGACTTGACGAGATCCTCGATCTTCGCCCAATCGGTTATCTCAGAATGCTGTCGTATCGGGAACAGGATATTCTCGGCGACGCTCAGACTGTCAAACAGCGCCCCACCCTGGAAGAGAAAGCCGTAATGCGTCCGGATCTTGTTCAGGTCGCTCTCGCCGAGGTTGTCGATTCGCAGGTCCTTGAAATAGACTTCGCCGGAATTCGGCCTGAGCAGGACAATCAGATGCTTGATCAGGACCGTTTTGCCGCATCCACTCGGCCCGATAACGACGGTCGTCTTGCCCTTCTCTATGTCCAGAGAGACATTTTCCAGAACAACTTTCCCGCCGAATTTCTTTGTCACGTTCTTAAGAACGATGATGGCGTCGTTGTGGCTATTCTGCATGTTGCTGCTGTCACTGTCCTGTTTCACGGTGTGCTCTGCTCTTTCTTTAAACCAGACTCTTAAGCGGCCAAAACGTACTGTAAATGGCTTTGAAGATAACCGCCAATGCAAAATCCAGCGCCAATATGGAAATGAAACTGGCCACAAACGCCTCGGTGCACGCTTGTCCGACGCCCCGTGCGCCTTCTTTGCAGGTGAAGCCCTTGTAGCAACTGATGACGGCGAGCGCCACGCCAAAGAAGAAGCCTTTCACCACGCCGATGGACACGTCCCACAGTTCCACGCCGGATGCGCTGAAGCTCCAGTAGGCCCGGCTGTTAATCCCAAGGTGGACAACGCTCACGAAGTAGCCGCCGATAATCCCCATCAAATCTGCAAAGATAATCAGGAACGGCGTGAGCAACAGGCAGGCTACAACGCGCGGGGCGGCCAGGTATCGGATCGGATCGGTTCCCATACTCCTGACGGCATCAATCTGCTCGGTCACATTCATCGTTCCCAGCTCCGCGGTCAGCGCCCCGCCGATGCGTCCGGCCAACATCACCGCGGCAAGCACCGGGCCTAATTCTTTCACAACCGAAATATTTATCAGAACACCGAGGTGCTCTTCCAGCCCCATACCCGCAAGCTGGTCGTACGCCTGGACGGCCAGGGTCATTCCGACGAAGGCGCCCGTGATCATGACAACCGGGACGCTGCGAACGCCGATGAGGTGCATCTGTGTCCAGATCAGGGGATATGTAGCCGGGCTCAGGCAACTGCGAAAAGACGCTCCCATCGATTGCCAGACGAACCGGGTGAAGCGTCCTATATTATTCACTCCACCCATGGTTTTGGCTCCCACGGCTTCTATCATCACATTGTACTCCCAATATTGACTTCGGGCCGGATTCTACTACTGACACCCCATAGTAAATGGTCAGGGCCGAATCGTCAATCGTCAATTGTCCGCAAAGCGAGGCGCGTTGTCGGCCGGATTGTTTTTTTTCGACTATAACACAAAAAATACTGTTTCTTGATAAAACCGCCCGCCCAATGTGTCGATAATTTTCGAATAAAAACAAGACCGTTTACTTATGGGACACAAGAAACCGCCGGGCGGACCGCGGTCTGATTGTCTGCCGCCGGGCACCGACTTTGGGAACTGTTGGCAAAGGATTAACCGTTGAGCAAGTGGGTTTCCGTTTTGGTTATTGAGGATGAAGAGCTTGTCCGCAGAGCGTTGCAACGCAGCCTGAGGCTGTATGGGTTCAAGGTTCATCTGACCACAAACGGGCGGACCGGCGTGAAACTCGCACAGCAGAAGAAGCCGGAATTTATTCTCCTGGACTGGATGATGCCGGAAATGGACGGACTGGAAGTTCTGTCCGAGCTGAAGCACAACGAATTAACCGAACACATCCCGGTGTTCATGCTGACGGGAAAAGGAATGATCAGGGATGTGGACCAGGCCTATGAGATAGGGGCTGACGGCTATATTACCAAGCCGCTTGATCTGATGGACCTGGGCAGAATCACGAAAAACCGATGGGAAAAGTACAAGAAGTCCATACCTGTCTCGTGAGAGTGGATAACAAGTGGAGATCGCGTTAGAAAAATATGTGTTCTGCAACAGCCTTGCAGAAGAGAGCCGGTGTCACTCATACACGCGGGGCGTGGTGTGCCGAGTACACAGCGGGCATGCACAAGCGTCCTCGTGCGGGGAAAGCACAGGTCACGAAAAATGAACATGAAAAGCACAATTAAGAAAACCGTCCTGGTGGTCGTATTTATCGCCGTTGTTGCCGGCGTGTTTCTGCTGGCCCAGAAGAAGGTGACGCACGATGTCACTCACTGCGGCCTGATAGCCATCATGGCGGCATGCGTTCTGATCTACTTTTACAACCGGTACGCTTGCGGCTCCCTGGAGCCGTGTCCGCCCGCCAAAGGCGCCGGACTCGAATTGAAAGAGTTCCAGGCACGGCATAAACGCCTCGAAGAGAAGGTGCGGAAGCTCACGGCCGAATTGTCCGCTGCCAGGCTGAAGCTGGAGGCGGAAATTTCAAATCGGCCGCTCGATCAGAGAGAGCTGCAGCAGCGACTGAAGCACCTCAATTGCCTGTACGGACTGTCCAAGATCGTCAATCGCCAGGAAATACCGCTGGAGCAGATCTTTCACGAGACCGTCTATCTGATTCGTGACGCCTACCGCTATCCTAACACGATGTGCGTCAGAATCACGTTTGACGGGATACGTTATGAAACGGATAACTTCAAGAAGAGCGAGTTGAGCCGGCATACCCGGATCAAGGCACACGGGGAGGACGTGGGCGTCATTGAGGTGTATCACGTTGCAGAAACGCCGAAGGAGGGCGAGGATCTGTTTCTAAAAGAAGAAGATGATTTGCTCAGCGCCGTTGCCGAGTGGCTGGGCAGTATTGCCGAACGCAAGAAAGCAGAAGAGAAGCTGCACTTATTCAGAAATCTCATCGAGCGGTCCAACGACTGCATTTTTACCGTAGAGCCCAAGTGGGGCCGTTTCCTCGACGTCAACAACAGGGCATGCGACAGCCTGGGATACACGCAGAAAGAGCTGCTCAATATGATGACGATCAAGGACATCGAGGAATCCCTGCCGGATGATGAGTCATGGCATAAGCGGCTGGAGCAGCTCAAACAGAAGAACGATATTGTCAAGGAAAGCCGGTACAAACGCAAGGATGGAACAATGTTCTTCGTTGAAACAAGCCTGAAGCTCGTCAGCCAGGAAAAACAGGACTACATCATTGCGATTGCTCGCGACATCACCGAACGCAAGCGGGCCGAAGTCACGCTGAAGGTGGCCCAGGAAAAGCTGCTCGAGACAGCTCGCGAGGTGGGCATGGCTGAGGTGGCCACCGGCGTACTGCACAACGTGGGCAACGTCCTCAACAGCGTCAGTGTGACCGCCGAGTCGATCCAGAAGAGGGTTCGCAATTCGAAAATCTCTTATCTGTCCGACGTCGTAGGGCTGCTCGAACAACACAAAGACCAGCTGGGCGCGTTCATCACAACGGAGGACCGGGGCAAGAAGCTGCCTGTCTTTCTGGCAAACCTGTCCAAAGAGCTGGTCGATGAGCAGGAACGCTGCCTGGAGGCGCTGGAGGCGTTGACCAAACACGTCCAGCACGTAGGCGACATCATCCAGCTTCAGCAATCACACAGTAAGTCCAAAGGCCTCATCGAACCCACGTCCATCGCCGAGCTTGTGGAAGACACTATTCAAATCAATTCCGAAGCCGTGACACGAAACAACATAGAAGTCAGACGCGAGCTGGCCACCTTGCCGACGGTGCTGATCGACCGCCACAAGGTTTTGCAGATGCTGACGAATCTGATCAGCAACGCGATATACGCCTTATCGAAAAGCGGCCGCGACGACAAGATCCTCAAAATATGCGTCGGAGAGCCGAAAGATGGGTATTTCCGGATCGATGTGTGTGACAACGGTATCGGGATTCCCCCGGAGAATCTGACGCGGATCTTCGAGCACGGATTTACAACCAAGAAGAAAGGACACGGATTCGGGCTGCACAGCACGGCTCTGTCAGCCAACGAGCTGAACGGTTCCATAAGAGTCCACAGCGACGGACCCGGTCGAGGCGCCGTGTTTACCCTTGAATTACCTTTTAAGACACAGGAGGCTACAACATGAGCAAATCAGAAAACGGCATAATTCACCGCATTTTGGTTATCGATGATAATCCCAACATTCACAAGGATTTCCAGACCATCCTCCTTGAAGAGGAAGAGAGCACGACGCTCAACTCCCTTCGGAATGAGGTCTTTGGCGACAGCAACAGTCAGCGCGTCAACAAAAGCGTTTATGAGCTTGACTTTGCATCCCAGGGAAAAGAGGGTTGCGACAAGGTCAAGCAAGCCTGTTCGGAGAACAGGCCCTACGAGCTGGCTTTTGTGGATATGCGGATGCCGCCGGGCTGGGACGGACTTAAGACAATAGAACATATGTGGCAAATCGATCCCCATGTCCAGGTGGTTATCTGCACGGCTTACTCCGACTATTCCTGGGGCGAGATAAGCGAGCGGCTGGGCAAATCGGAGAGCCTCCTGATCCTGAAGAAGCCCTTCGACAGCGCCGAAGTGGCGCAGTTTGCCAGCGCCCTGACGCAGAAATGGGTTCTGGCCAAACAAGCCGCCCTTAAAACCGAGCAACTGGAAGAGATGGTGAAGGAACGAACCGATGAGCTCACGCAGGAGATCGCCGAGCGTCGAGAGGCCGAGCAGAAGCAGGCCGATCTCATCGAAAAGGTGGATAATATTAACAAAGAGCTGAAGGATTTTGCCTCCATCGTCTCCCACGACCTGAAGGCTCCTCTTCGCGGAATTAAGAGCCTGGCCAGTTGGTTATTGGATGATTGTTCGGACCGGCTTGGTGACCAGGGCAAGGAGCAGATAAACCTGCTCCTGGGACGGGTCGAGCGGATGTACAACCTGATTGACGGCGTGCTTCAATATTCCATTGTGGGCCGCACCGAGGAGAAGGTGGTACCGGTGAATCTCAATAAGTTCGTCCCGGAAATCATCGATATGCTTGTTCCGCCGAAGACCATCAGCGTGACCGTCGAGAACGATCTGCCCGTCATCGACTGCGAGGAGACGCAGATTATGCAGTTGTTCCAGAATCTGCTGAGCAACGCCATAAAATACATGAACAAGCCGCAGGGCCGGGTAAAAGTCGGTTGCACCGAAGAAGACGGCGACTGGAAATTCAGCGTCGCGGACAATGGCCCCGGCATCGAAGAAAAGAACTTCGAGAAAATCTTCAGAATGTTCCAGGTCGTGGCGGTGAGCGACGACTTCCAAGGCACAGGCGTCGGCCTTACGGTGGCCAAGAAGATTGTGGAGCTGCACGGCGGCAGAATCTGGGTTGAATCAAAAGTGGGCGAAGGAAGTACGTTCTTCTTTACGCTGCCAAAGAAAGAAATGGGGGTTCAACATGAGAAGCTCGAGGCCAATACTGCTGGTTGAGGACGACAGCGTCGATGTCATGACGGTCAAGCGCGCCTTCAAGGACCTGCATGTTACGAATCAGCTTGTTCCCACGGGGGACGGGGAAGCCGCTCTCGATTACCTTCGAAGCCGCTGCAAGCTAAGACCCTGTGTCATATTGCTGGATTTGAACATGCCAAGGATGAACGGCACGGAGTTTCTGAAGATCATAAAAGCAGATGAAACGTTGAAAACGATTCCTGTTGTTGTGCTCACGACGTCGAACACGGAGCAGGACATCACCAAAAGTTTTGAGCTCGGCGCCGCCGGCTATATGGTTAAGTCCGTCGATTACGACAAGTTTATCGAGACTATCAAGGCCATTGACCTATATTGGACTTTGAGCAAACTGCCACCCAACGGAGAATAATCTTATGGAAACTGCACGACACAAGATTCTACTGATCGAAGACAATGAGCTCGACCAAATGGCTTTCAAGCGTTTTGTCGAGAATAATGCCATTCCATACGATTGCACGGTGGCCGGTTCAGTTGCGGAAGCCAAAGGCGTCCTCAGTGCCAATCAGTTCGACATCATAATAGCCGATCACTCGCTTGGGGATGGTACCGCGATCGATATTCTACATGCGGCCAAGAGTGCCCCTGTGATCGTGGTTACGGGAGCCGGCGACGAAGAAACAGCGGTCAATACGTGGAAAGCCGGCGCTTATGACTATCTGGTGAAGGACATAAACCAAAACTACCTCAAAGCCATTCCCATAACCGTCGAGAACGCCATAAGACACAATATGATGGAGAAGAAGCTCCAATTGCTCTCCGGCGCCGTCATGAGCACCGAGGACAGCGTTTATATCACCGACATGCAGGGCAAAATCGTCTTCGTCAACAAGGCGTTCTGTAAAACATACGGCTACAAAGAGGAGGAAATTGTCGGGAAGAACGGCAATGCGCTCTGGATAGGAAAGCATCAGAGCCGGAATACCAGAAGTGTGTTCCAGACCAAGACCGTCGGCAGTAGCTGGGAAGTCGGCTTCTATCACAGGCGCAAGGATGACAGCGTGTTCCCGGTTTCTCTTTCGAGGTCGAATATCAAGGACGCCAATGGAAGCGACGTGGCGATTGTCGGAGTCGCTCGGGATATCACGGAGCGCATTCTCGTAGAAGATGAAATCAGGACGGCCAGTCTGAAGTTGAAGAAGAAAAATAAGCTCCAGAACGAGATGGCCATCATGGTAACAGAGGCGCTCCAGAAACTGCTGGCGGATAACAATGTCGAGATGGCTAAGAGGCTGGCTGACGATTATCTCGATATCTCGAAGATCGAGGCCGAGAAGCTCGAGCTCAAACCACAGCAGTTTAGCTTCACGTCATTGCTCTCGGAGGCCATCGAAGCGTTCCTGCCGCTCGCGACCGAAAGGAACATCGAGCTGAAAAACCTCACTCCCGACTGTGAGCTTTCCGTCAACGCCGACCAGGATAGAATCGCCCAGGTCCTGATCAACCTTCTGAGCAGGGCGATAAAATTCTCGGCTCCGGGTGGGCACGTCAGCCTGCGGGCTAAGGACGCCGGCAGTGAGCTTTCGGTCGAGATCGAGGACGACGGCCCGCCTCTGGAACGCAACGAGATTCACAGGATCGTTCATCGCTCCGACTGGATCAAAGAACAGTTTCACGCCGGCCGCGAAGACCTCGCCCTCGGGCTTCGGATCGCCAAGGAATTGGTGGAGATGCACGGGGGACGCATCTGGGCGGAAAGTGCCGACTCGAAACGGAACATCTTCTGTTTCACCGTGCCGAAAGTGGTCGTCCGGCAGCAAGCTGCTCTGGAAATCTCTGCGGCGGAAACAAACTGAATCAGCGGGCAGGCTAACCCCAAGGGCGGACCGGGCTGCAAGCGGGCAAAGGAAGCTGGAAGAACAGCGGCAGCGCTGGACATCCTCGATTCTTGATTCTCGGCGCCTGCCAGGTATTCGGCATCGAGGATGGACAATCCCGCCTCATTTTTGGTCCGCAGCCGGTCGCACATCTTGTCCCTTCAAAGCGATATTCTGCCTTCGCATCAGCCTCCAGGCCAATCAAGAGTCCGACGAGCCGGCAACATGTGTTGACAGCCGGATTGAAAGGCGTTTCAATGAGTGCGACGTCGATCTGCCGGCTCGTGAGCCGGCGGGCCGGAGCTTTGGGGCGCGCCGTGTATGGATAACAAAAAGGCACAATTGGTTAACGCCATTATGAAGTCAGTCGATAGCAGGCAGGAGCCTGATGGCCGAAAAAAGCTGACCTGCGCTGAGGCTTTCGAGCTTGCCAGACGATTCGAGATAGAAGTTATCGAGGTCGGACGCATCTGCAATCAGAACAACGTAAGAATCTGCAAATGCCAGCTCGGCTGCTTCAAGTGATTCGGCTCCGCGTGAGAGCTTGCTTATCACACGGTGGAGCATCGGTCGCCGGATGTGTCGAGGCGTATAATGATCAAAGCTGATGGAATGCTCATGATAGGTTCCGCCGGAACGAACGTGGGCAAAACGGAGCTGGCCTGTGCGCTTCTTCGGAAATTCAGCCCGAGCCACGACGTCGTGGGAATAAAAGTCACCACGATCGCGGAAAAAGACGGACAGTGCCCGCGAGGAGGGCAAGGATGCGGCGTCTGCTCGTCGCTGAAAGGAGACTTTTGCATCACGCAAGAGACCGACAAGAGCTCCGACAAAGATACAGGCAGGCTCCTGTCAGCAGGCGCAAGCCGGGTCTTTTGGCTTCGTGTCGTTAAAGCATATATAAAGGAAGCCACAAAATCCCTGTTTGATATAATTGGTCCCGATGCGGTTTCCATCTGCGAGTCAAACTCACTGCGTCTTGTTGTCGAGCCGGGGCTGTTTCTCATGGTTGAGAAGAATGACCAAAAAGCGTGGAAAAGCTCCTCGCTGCAAGTAAAAGGATATGCGGACCGAATCGTTGCTTCCGATGGCAAAAGCTTTGACCTGAACCTCAATCGCATAAGGCTAACAGACGGCAAGTGGACACTACAAACTCAGGCAACGGCGATAATCATGGCCGGCGGAGACAGCCGTCGAATGGGGACTGACAAGAGTATGCTTGCCGTAAACGGCCGGCCACTCATCGAGAGGATTTGCGAGCAGCTTCGCGGCAGCTTCGAGCAGATACTTATTAGCGCCAATGACGCAGCCAAATTTGCATTCCTCGGCTTGCCCGTCGTGCCAGACAAAGTCGCCGGACAGGGACCTCTGATGGGAATCGCCTCGGCGCTGAATGCCTCGGACAATGAGCTTAATTTTGTCGTGGCCTGTGATATCCCACGCATAGAACTGAGGCTCGTCAGAAGAATGCTTTCGGAGGCTGCCGAAAGCGGCGCCGATATCGTTCTTCCGGTCGCCAGCGATGGAAAACATGAGCCGCTCTTCGCCATCTACCGCAACAGTGCGCTCGAAGCGATAGACAAGGTCTTGTCATCAGGAGCCCGAAAGATAAGCGACGTATTCCCTTTGTGCACGGTGAAGTATATTGGGATGGAAGGGAGTTTGATAAACCTGAATACTGCGGCGGAATATGAGCGGTTTCAAGAAGAAGCCGGCCACGCGGATACGTGAGATTCGGACGCGGTGAGGTGTAATGGCTCACGAAGGTCTTTGGGAACAGCTTGAGAAACTTGACAGAGCCGAAACGGCCCGCCGCGCGAAGTGTCAGCACCTGACTAATCCGCAGCGGTATGTTGTTCCGCTGCTGAATAAGGAATTCGTTGTTAACCTTTCAGGCAGAAGCATACACTCCGCCCCGCTCGATTCGCCGCCGTATCCGGCCGATTTCCTGGAGCAGCTTTGCCTTTTGGCCTATCTGATCAACGCGCGGGACTTGCCGCTTGCTGATAAACTGTGCAACGCAGAAGCGTTGCCCGGCGGACAATTCTTCTTTCGGGGTCCGCACAGCCTTCCCACGAAGATACTTCAGAGCACCTTCGGCGACCGCCCCGAGTTTCTACATCGCGTTTCAAGGCATTTTGGTGCGGAACGATGTGAATTCGGCGATGCTTCAGTCCGCTTGTACGTATTGCCCAGGGTGCCATTGACCATGATTGTCTGGGGCCGATGTGAGGAGTTTGATGCCCGAGCATCGATACTGTTTGACAAAAGCGCAGCGGACCAAATGCCGCTGGATGCTTTGCTGGCGGCCGTGAATCTGGCCGTACAGGCGCTGACCAGAGCTGCCAAAGGCGACTGAACCGCCGCTAAACGCAGAGCAATTCCCGATCCTCCGATGACTGCCGGAGAGGCCCTGTCAGAGCTTCCCGCCCAAACCGCACAAATCGAACACTTCCGTCGGGCTTGCGTATAAACTTTGTAAGCCGCCCATCGTAAAATAGTTGCAAGGTGTAGGAATAACGTTTGACAACGTCGGAGAGAGACGCTACCGTACTTGGTTTTCGGTTTTTGGCAATGCCATACTGGTCAGATAAAATAGTACACGCATTTGAGGTAAAAGCCTCTTAGCTACATTCACGATGCAGGGCGTAAAAATAGCAATTGGCGGCAAAGGAGGCGTTGGGAAAACCACGGTTTCTGCTATCTGGGCACAACTATTTGCCCAGGACGGCCTGGACGTGCTGGCCATCGACGCCGACCCCGACACAAATCTTTGCTCCGCCTTTGGCATACCTTCGGATCAGAGTCCGGAGCCGCTCATCAAAATGAAAGAGCTGATCGCCGAACGCACCGGCACGGGCAAGGATTCCGTGGGTATGTACTTCACCCTGAATCCGCAAGTCGGCGATCTTCCGGAGCAGTACTGGCTCAAGACCAATGGGGTAAAACTACTCATCTTGGGGGCTATAACGCGCGCCGGTGGAGGCTGTGCGTGCCCTGAAGGGGCATTCCTGAAAGCTTTGCTCACGCACACCATATTACAGCGTCAGGAGTTGGTCATCGTGGACCTCGCCGCGGGTGTTGAATTCATGGGCAGAGCAAGCGTTCAAGGTACCGATGCACTTGTTCTGGTCGTCGAGCCGGGGGCGCGGAGTATCGAGACGGCCAGAAATATGGCCAATATGGCCAGGAAACTGGGTATTAAGCACGTCGGTGTCGTTGCCAACAAGATCACCGAAACCGTCCAGATGAACACGATTCAGTCCGAGTTGAGTGACGTGGTTTTGTTGGGGACTCTTAAATACAGCCGCTCTCTGCAGCAGGCGGATATGAGACGTGCCCCGGTGTTCGCGGCGGACCCCGAAATCACAGAAGAATTGAAGCAGGCCAAGAGCCGCCTGGCAGAGTTTCTTAAAAACGATAATTGACAATGCCGTGAATTTCTATTATTTACATGGGCGAACTTCACAAGTTCATTGTACGTAAACGTTAGCCTTTAGAACGAGGAGCTTTTATGGATCCAAAGGAACGCAGCTCTGACAAAGCAGCACAGGAGATGATAGCCCGCATGGCCCAGGCCGGTCAGCAGAACGCGTGGGACAGGCTCGATGCACAGTTGCCGCAGTGCGGTTTCGGCAAGCAGGGTATTTGTTGCCGGATCTGTGCCATGGGTCCATGCCGGATCACGAAAAAAGCGACGCTGGGTGTTTGTGGCGCCGATGTCGATACGATTGTGGCTCGCAATTTTCTGCGAGCGATAGCCGCGGGTGTCAGTGCTCACAGCGATCACGGCCGAACCGTGGCGGAAGTGTTTATTGCGACGGCCAAAGGTGAGGCGGGTGATTACAAGCTCAAGGATACGGTCAAGTTGAACAAGCTTGCCCGCGAACTGGGCGTGGAGACAAAAGACCGTTCACCAAGCGAGATCGCCGTCGATGTCGGCAAAATCGCTCTGGCCGAGTTTGGCAAACCCGAAGGAACGCAGCTTATGGCTCGCCGGGCCCCGGCCCCCCGCCAGGAAATCTGGAAGAAACTGGGGATTACCCCTCGCGCCGTGGATCGTGAGGTGACCGAGTCTCTGCATCGCAGCACGATGGGTGTGGACCAGGATTATAAGAATATTCTCATGCACGCCAGCCGGGTGGCTCTGGCCGACGGCTGGGGCGGAGCCATGCTCGCCACGGAGCTGCAGGACGTCCTTTTCGGCACTCCTTACCCGGGTCGAGGCGAGGTGAACATGGGCGTGCTCAAAAAAGACCAGGTCAATATCATCGTCCACGGTCACGAGCCTATTTTGTCTGAAATGATAGCGGCAGCATCTCAGGACAAGGAATTATTGGACGAGGCCAAGAAAGTCGGGGCCAAGGGGATAAACGTGGCCGGAACCTGCTGCACCGCCAATGAGCTGCTGATGCGGCACGGCATACCCATCGCCGGCAACTTTCTCAACCAGGAACTGGTCCTTGCCACCGGCGCGATAGAGCTGATGGCCGTTGACGTCCAGTGCGTGATGCAGGGCTTGGCAAACTTAGCCAAATGCTATCACACCAAACTGGTGACTACGGCCGACAAGGCTAGAATGCCGGGCGTGCAGCATATCACCATCGAGGAAAGAACGGCATTGAAAACCGCTAAAGAGCTGGTTCGAATGGCCATCGATAACTACAAGAATCGCGGCGAAGTCTACATTCCCAAAGATAAGAAATCAGCGGTGGGCGGTTTCAGCTTCGAATCGATCAACTATATGTTGGGTGGGCGCTTCCGCGCGAGCTTCCGGCCTCTGAACGATAACATCATCAACGGCAGAATCCGGGGCATCGTTGGCGTCGTCGGATGTACGAACCCTAAAATGCCGCAGGACTGGACGCACACGACCCTGACACGGGAACTAATCAAGAGAGACGTCCTGGTGCTGACCACCGGCTGTGCAACCATTGCATGTGGCAAGCAAGGCCTGACAAACCCGAAGGAGGCGCTGGAGCTGGCCGGCCCCGGTCTGAGAGAAGTCTGCGAAGCGGTAGGCATCGCGCCCGTACTGACCTGCGGCAGTTGCGTTGACAACTCGCGCCTTTTGGTCTCCTGCAGTGAGCTGGTCCGCGAAGGCGGTCTCGGGCAGGATATCTCCGATCTGCCCGTCGCCGGGGCATGCCTTGAGTCTGTCAGCGAGAAGGCCCTGGCTATTGGACAGTATTTTGTCGCCAGCGGGGCCCTTGTCGTGTTCGCCAAGGAAGTCATGCCCGTGTTCGGCAGCGAAAACGTGGTTGATTATCTGTTCAACGGAATCGAGAAAGAGCTGGGCGGTCGCTGGGCGGTTGAGTCTGATCCCGTCAAGGCCGCGGAGATGATACTGGAACATATCGAGAGCAAGCGCGATGCCCTGGGCATAAACAGGGAGAAAGAACGCAAGCTTTACGATATGGCGGACCGGCGCGCTTTGGCTGTCGAATGAGGCGAGGGCCGTGTCCTTGAACCACTTCCTGGGGTGACCAGAAGCAAGTATGGAGAATTGAGAATCGAAGAAAGGTGAGTCTATGTCAAAAATCATTGCGTCAGCGGCCATCCGGGGCGCTCATAAAATAGCAAAACAGGCGGAGGATATCCTGGCTCGCGCAATCAAAGAAAAAGGGCAAGATTGCCGCGTCGAGTTTCCCAATACCGGTTACTATATTCCGATTATCTACTCCATGACCGGTATAGCCGTCGAAAAATTGGCCGACTTCCAGGTAGTGATGCAGGAGATCAAGGGCCTGCTGCCCCCGCCGGTGGATGAGGACTTGTGGGTACCGTACCTTGGTCAGGCTCTTGACGCCGGCATGGCGACGCTCTTTGCTGAGGAGATTATCGAAGCATGCAAGTATCTGATCGGCCCCAACCCGGTGGATGACATCTGGCTTGGAGCCGCGGATGACGTGATCCTCCGCGAACGCGGCATTCAGTTCGTGGACGGCACGGCGCCCGGCTTCGCAGCCATCGTCGGAGCTGCTCCGGACGTGGAAACGGCAGTGACCATTGCCCGAAAACTGCAGGAACGCCGTCTGTACGTCTTTATGTCGGCTCACAATAACGGCACAAGCTTTGCCCAACAACTCGTCGAAGGCGGCGTACAGTTGGGGTGGGAGACACGCCTGGTACCGTTCGGCCGGGAAATTACCTCCGCCATCTATTCGCTCGGCTTCGCCAGCCGGGCCGCGTTGAGCTTCGGCGGCGTTCAGGCCGGCGATTTCAGACGCAATCTGCTCTACAACAAGAACAGAATTTTCGCCTTTGTTCTGGCTTTGGGCGAGGTCACGGATGAATGGTACGCCACAGCCGCCGGGGCAATCAATTACGGCTTCCCGACCATCGCCGACTCGGACATCCCGGAGATTCTGCCTACCGGCGTGTGCACCTATGAGCACGTGGTCTCCAGGATTCCCCACGATCAAATCGTGGAAAAGGCGATTGAAGTGCGCGGCCTGAAGATAAAGATAACTAAAATACCTATCCCGGTCGCGGTCAGCCCGGCCTTCGAGGGCGAGCGAATCCGCAAAGAGGACATGCACTGTGAGTTCGGCGGCCAGAGAACGCCCGCCTTCGAATGGGTTCGAATGCGCGACATCAGCGAGATTGAGGATGGTGAGGTTGAAGTCGTGGGGCCGGACAGTGATTCGGTTGAGGCCGGCGGAAAGCTGCCGTTGGGCATTATCGTTGAAATAGCCGGCCGAAAAATGCAGGAAGACTTCGAACCCGTGCTGGAGCGACAGATACATACCTTCCTGAACGAAGCCCAGGGAATCTGGCACATGGGCCAGAGAGATATCAACTGGGTGCGAATCAGCAAGGGTGCCGCCAAGGCGGGTTTCAAACTCGAGCACATTGGCAAACTTCTGCACGCAAAATACCACGAACAATATTCGAGTATTGTCGATAAGGTGCAGGTCAAGATATACACGGATGAAAAGCAGGTTGTGGCGCTGCGGCAACAGGCCCAGGCCGTGTACGCCGAGCGTGACGCTCGATTGGCAGGAATGCAGGATGAAGACGTCGAGACATTTTATTCCTGCCTGCTATGTCAGAGTTTCGCCCCGAACCACGTCTGCGTGGTTTCCCCGGAACGGCCCGGCTTGTGCGGGGCCTATAGCTGGCTGGACTGTCGGGCCGCTTACGAGATTACCCCGTCGGGCCCGAATCAGCCCATCCCGAAAGGCAACTGCGTCGAGCCGACCGTCGGCCAATGGGACAGGGTGAACGCCTTTGTCGTCAAGGCAAGCGGCAGTAACATCCAGCGAATGAGCCAGTACAGTATGATCATCGATCCGATGACGTCCTGCGGCTGCTTTGAGTGCATCGCCGCCGTGCTGCCCTCGACGGGAGGCATCATGATTGTCAACAGAGAGTTCCCCGAGATGACACCGTGCGGGATGAAGTTTTCGACGCTGGCCGGCACGGTCGGCGGCGGTCAGCAGACGCCGGGCTTCATCGGACATTCGAAGCATTTCATCAACTCCAAGAAGTTCATCTCCGCAGAAGGCGGAATTCAGCGCATCGTATGGATGCCCAAGATGCTCAAAGAAGAAATCAAGGACACTTTCATTAAGAGAGCCGCAGAGCTTGGCCTGGGCGGCGAGGATTTCCTGGCCAAGATCGCGGACGAAACCACTGCCACAACCGAGGAAGAGGTTTTCGAGTTTATCACCAGGAAGGAGCATCCCGTGACAGCTCTGCAACCCATGTTCTAAGACAACGAAAAGCAGAAAGTGGGAAATAGGACCCAATGAAGAAAGGATAAATGCTATGGCCCTGACCGGATTAGAGATCTTCAAACTTTTGCCGAAAACCAACTGCAAGAAGTGTGGTATGCCGACGTGCCTGGCGTTTGCCATGGCACTTGCTCAGAAGCGCGGCAAACTCGATGATTGTCCGGACGTATCCCAGGAAGCAAAAGATAAGCTGGCCGCTGCAGCAGCCCCGCCGATGCGAAAAGTGGTCTTCGGCGCCGGCGAAGCTCAGGTGCAGATCGGGCAGGAAACGGTCATGTTCCGGCACGAAGAGAAATTTCATAATCCCACGGCGATTGCAGTAACAGTTTCTGACAAGCTGACGGGCGCGGACTTGAAAAAGCGTATCGAAACCGTTAACGCGTTGCAGTTTGAGCGGGTCGGCACGCACATTGGAGTCGGCGCCGTCGCCATTGTCAATGACAGCGGGTCAGCCGACGCTTTCGCCTCGGTCTGCGCGGCGGTTAAGGCCGGCAGCCAGCTTCCCCTCATTCTGGTCACAAAATCCTCGAAAGCCATGGCGGCCGCGGTTAGCCGCGTTAAAGATAGAGTCCCCCTGCTCGCCTGGGCTGAGCCAAATACCGCTGAGGATATGGCAAAAATCGCCAAGGAAAACGGTTGCCCCCTGGTAGCGAGAGCGGAATCTATAGATGCCCTTGCCGCCCTTACCGAAAAAATCAAGGCTCGGGGCGTCGAGGACATCGTACTATCAACTCCGGCCGGGGCGGGCCTGCGCGAGCAGTTGTTTGCCCTGTCCAAGATGCGGGCACTGGCACTGAAGAAAGTCTTCAGGCCGCTGGGCTATCCTACAATCTCCTTCCTGAGCGACGGCGCTGCAGACACGCAAATGGTTTCCGCCGTAGCTCTGATCTGCAAATACTCCGGCATCGTCGTGGTGGATACCGCCGAGCCTTATGCGCTCTTGCCCATGCTCACGGCGGTGATGAATATCTTCACCGACCCTCAGAAGCCCGTCCAGGTGGAGCCGAAGGTGTACGCCATCGGCGAACCGGACGCCAACTCGCCGCTGATGTTCACGACCAACTTCTCCTTGACGTATTACACCGTCGAATCCGACGTGGAAGCCAGCAGAATCCCAAGCTATATCCTCGTGGTGGATACCGAAGGGACCAGTGTACTGACGGCGTACTCCGGAGACAAGCTCAACGAAAAGATCGTGGCTGAAGCCATGACCAAATTCGGCGTGGACAAGCTGGTCAAGCACCGCAAACTCATCATTCCCGGTTACGTCGCCGTGATGAGCGGCAAGCTCGAAGAAGCAACAAACTGGGAGATTCTGGTCGGCCCGCGAGAATGTTCCATGCTGCCCAAATATCTGCAGGAGGTCTGGAATTGACTGGGTGGACGAGCGGGTCCATTAGATCACGAGTATAATCGCAGCTCGACCCATCTACATACCAATGGAAAGCGACGGGAAGAAAAAATGCACTGTCCGTTTTGAGCCGAGCGGCCTGGCGGTCACCGTGCCGGTCGGAACGGTCCTGCTTGAGGCCGCGCACAAGGCCGGTATCTATCTCAACAGCATTTGCGGCGGTGACGGCTATTGCGGCAAGTGCAAGGTAGCCGTCGATGAAGGACAATTCCAGAGCAGGCCCACGACCCTCCTGACGCCGGACGAGATACGCCAGAACGTTGTCCTGGCGTGCCAGACCAAAGTGCTCTCCGACATGCGTTTGACCGTACCGAAGTCCCACACATTGGAAGCCACCCAGATTTTAATGGACGCGGACGCGCACCGCTTCAGCGAGCTTGCGGGCGACGTCCGGGCCGGTATATTCAAGTTCGATCCTTTGGTGCGGAAAATTTTTGTTGAAATGGCGCCGCCCACTGTCCACGACCACACGGCCGATCACGAGCGCTTGTATTTAGCGATACGCCGGCAAATCGACGCGCCTATCATGCAAACCGGTTTTCGCGTTCTCCAGAAGCTCTCCGGCTTGCTGCAGGGCTGTAACTATAAGGCGACCGTCACGATAGGCCGGCGGGGCCGAACGACGGAGGTCATTGAAGTCGAGCCGGGCGACCGGCGCAAAAGAAATTTCGCCGTGGCCGTCGATCTGGGCACGACGACCGTCGTGGCGCACCTGGTCGATTTAACAACGGCCGAGACAATGGACAAGGAGGCCACTTACAACAGCCAGATCAACTTCGGGGATGACTACATCCGGCGGATCATCTATGCCGAAGAAAATGACGCATTTGACGAAATGCAGAATCGCATCGTCCAGGATATCAATGGTCTTATCGTGACGTTAGCCACAAGGCAGAAGGTCGATTTACACGAAATAAGCACGGTAATATGTGCCGGCAATACGACCATGATTCATTTCCTGCTGAATCTCGATCCGACGCGAATCCGAAGAGAGCCCTACGTTGCCTCGGCGGGTTTTGTGCCGCCCATCCGGGCCGCAGAGACGGGAATCCAGATCAACAAGCGCGGGTTATTGTACTGCCTGCCGGGCGTAGCCGCGTATGTGGGCAGCGATATCGTGGCGGGAGTATTGGCAACGCGAGTCTTCACCAAGGATGGCATCCACCTGTTTGCCGATATTGGAACAAATGGCGAGGTGGTGCTCGGCAACCGCGACTGGCTGGTCTGTGCTTCCAGCTCGGCGGGGCCCGCCTTCGAGGGCAGCGGCGTCAAGCATGGGATGAGGGCCGGGGCCGGCGCCATCGAAAAAGTGGCGATTCATGACGATTTTTCCGTCGAATTGAAAACCATCGGCAACACGCCCCCGGTCGGCGTTTGCGGCTCAGGTCTCCTGGATACTCTTGCTGAATTCTTCATGAGGGGCTTGATCGACCGAACGGGCCGATTCCGGGCCGACGGCCAGCCGGGATTGTCCCGGGGAGAAGAAGGTTGGCAGTTCCAACTGGCCCCGGAGGGGAACGGTCACCACGAAATCGTCATTACGCAGCCGGACATTGACAACCTGGTTCGGTCGAAAGCGGGTGTTTTTGCCGCCATCCGGGTGCTCATGGAGTCCACCCAGACCAGGCCGCAGGATTTGGAGGCGGTGTATCTGGCCGGCGGATTCGGAAACTTCCTGAACGTTCAGCAAGCCGTGACGATCGGCATGCTTCCCGATGTGCCGCTTGAGAAGATACAATTTGTGGGAAACACGTCGATTGCGGGCGCCAAGACCGTCCTGTTGAGCCGCAAAGCCCTCGAAACGGCGGAGAAAATCGCCCAAAGCATGACGTACTTTGACCTGATGAGCCATCCGGGATATATGGACGAATTTACCAGGGCCAGGTTTCTGCCGCATACGGATTTGTCGTTATTTCCCTCGGTAAAGAAGGTGAACTGTACGGTGTGAAACCACGACGGGTATTTTTTCATGCCCGAGCCTTGATAGGAGACATCAGTTTTGAGCACAACAGTTGCGATAAGTGGTAAAGGCGGGTCCGGCAAGACGACTCTGGCCGCCATGATCATCCGGCTTCTGCGGGAACAAGCCGGCAAGGGAGGTATTCTGGGCGTCGATGCGGATCCCAACTCCTGTCTGGGGCTGGCACTCGGAGTCGAGCCGGCCGGTATCGTCGCGGACATCCGTGAAAAGGCACGGGCCCAGCCGCCCAGCAATACGGGCATGGACAAAGTCCGTTCGGTCGAATACGGCATCCAGCAGGCTGTTACTGAGGCCGGCGGGTTCGATTTGCTGACTATGGGCCGGCCGGAGGGACCGAGCTGCTACTGTGCCGTAAACAACCTGCTGCGAAAATTCCTGGACCAGCTCAGCACACAGTACCAGTTCGTGGTCGTGGACAATGAGGCGGGAATGGAGCATCTTTCCCGGCGAACCACCAACAACGTTGACATGCTGTGCATCGTGGCCGAACCGACTTCCGTAGGCGCCGTGACGGCCAGAAGAATCTTCGATCTGGCCAGGAAATTGCCGATTGTCGTCAAACAGATCGGCGTTGTATGGAGCAGGACCGACCAGAGCAAAGAATTAAGCGGGATAGACATTCTTGGATATATCCCTTATGATAAAGCCGTTTCCGATGCCTCGATGCAGGGCAAAACGGTATTCGACCTTCAAGACGACAGCCCGGCCCTGGCGGCTGCCCGCAAGATACTCGAACGTATATTAGTTTTGAATTCGTGATGAACTATGAGTTATTTTTGGAGAACGTGAGATGCCCATTCCTGAAATTGCAGAGAGTTTTACCGGGTCGGTGAACCGCGTCACGCTCGGCGCGACCAAAGATAATGGCGGCACGCGACGCTCGACAGTTACAGTCGGCGGAGCACGAAACATGGTTTACGGCGGCTCCCCGAATGATGCAGGGGAAAAGCCCGTGATTGCCATGGACGTGCTTGATACCCGGCCGCAAGACTGGTCCGATGCCCTGATTGAACCTTATAAAAACGTTCTCGACAGCCCGGGCGATTGGGCAAAAAAATGCGTGGAAGAATTCGGCGCAGAGCTTATCTGCATTAAGTTCGAGGGTATTCACCCCGACAAGGGCGACAAGGATGCCGCTCACGCCGTCAAGGTTACGCAAGAGGTGCTCAAAGCGGTCGGCGTGCCTCTTGTGCTGTGGAGTTGCGGATACGACGAAAAAGATAACCAGGTCATGCCCAAGGTCAGCGGCGCCGCAAAGGGCGAAAACTGCCTGATCGGAACCGTCACGGAGGACAATTACAAATCCTTGACCGCCATCGCCCTTGCCGACGGGCACTTCCTCATTACCGAGGCGCCTCTGGATATCAACATCGCCAAACAGGTGAATATCCTGGCCTCCGATATGGGCTTTCCACTTGAACGGATTGTGACGTTTCAGTCAACCGGCGCGCTGGGCTATGGAATCGAGTACGCCTATTCCATTCAGGAGCGCCAGCGGCAGGCCGCTCTGGCCGGAGACAAGATGATGGCGATGCCGGCGATTTGTGACGTCGGGTACGAATCCTGGCGAGCCAAGGAAGCGAAGCTGACGGACGCTCCCGGCTGGGGCGATGCCGCCGACCGCGGACCGATGTGGGAAGCCGCCACCGCCGTATGCCTGCTGCAGGCCGGTGTTGATATTATTCGCATGCGCCATCCCCGGGCGGTTGCCGCCGTCAAAAGCTTTATTGATCAACTGCGGTAGAAGAATAACTCATAGGGGCAAGCCGCTGCGTCGGCCCGTAGAGAACGCTGAGCCGCCCCCGTAACCAGAAAGGAAAGAATTGCCATGATAATAATTGCAGAACGAATCAACGGAATGTTTACCAACGTCAAAGAGGCTATCGCGGGCAAAGACAAGAAGGTCATCCAGGAACTGGCACGCACACAGACCGAAGCCGGCGCCAACTACCTGGACGTGAACGTCGGCACGGCCGCCGCGGACCAGGCCGGGACCATGCAGTGGCTGGTCGAGACCATCCAGGAAACGTGCGCGACGCCGTTGAGCCTCGATTCGCAAAAACCCGCAGTCATCGCTGCCGGGCTGAAGGTCATCAACGCCGAGAACGGCGTGATTCTGAATTCGACCCCTCTGAACAAGAAGACGGACGAAGAAATATTTGATAAGTACATGGAGATGGCCGACCAGGCCGGACCGAAGGCGAACATCATCGCGCTGACAATGGACAAGAACGGCGTACCACAGGACATTGATACGCGCGTGGCGGTCGCCGCGAACATCCTTTCGAAGGCAATGGAAAAGGGCTTCGACACTCAAAGGCTGTTCATCGACCCGATCATTCTGCCGGTCAAGGTCCCGAACGCCCAGGTTCAGCCCGGCAACATTCTCTCGGCCATAGACCAGATAAAATACATGTCCGAGCCGGCTCCGCACATGACAATCGGCCTGTCAAATCTCTCGCAGGGCGCCTCGGAAAGAAGCCTCATCAACCGCACATTCCTGGCGATGGCCGTCTCCCACGGTCTGGACTCGGCGATTATTGACGTGCTTGATGAAAAACTGATGAACGTGCTGGCCGCGGCCGAAATGCTGATGAACAAACAGATTTACTCCGATTCGTTCCTCAAGGTGTATGGCGCCAAGCAATAGCAACTGCTACTTTTCGCTCTCGAAGCAGGCCTTTGCGTCCCGGTATCATCCCGGGCCAAAGGCCTCTTTTCTATCAAGCATCAAATGCTCACGGCCTGAGCTGCGCTTTCAGCAAGTCAACCAGCTCGATTGTTTTGCCGGCGGCTTGTTCGACCGGGACCATTTGGGCTTGTGATTCACGGCGAAGCTTTATCTCGACGTTGCCCTCCGCGAGCGACTTCTTGCCCACGGTAACGCGGACCGGTATGCCAATCAAATCGGCGTCCTTGAATTTTGCCCCGCCGCGTAAGATCCGGTCGTCCAGCAAAACATCCATCCCCCTGTCGCGCAATTGCTCATAGATGCTCTCGGCCGCCTTGGCAACTTCTGTATCTTCCTGATTCACACAGGTTACAATGACTTCGACGGGAGCGATGCTTATCGGCCAGATAATGCCGTTCTCGTCGTTGCCCAGCTCGATCGCGGAGGCGAAAATGCGGTTTATGCCGATGCCGTAGCAGCCCATAATACAGGCATTCTCGTTTCCCGCTTCGTCGAGGAATTTCGCGCCGAGTTTCTCGCTGTACTTGGTTCCGAGCTTGAAGACCTGGCCCACTTCGATGCCTTTCTTGAACAGCAGCTTCTTGCCGGCGTTTGTATCGCCCTGCCGGGCAAAGCGTATGTCTTCAACGATGATGTTTTCGCCCTCCAGCGGGAAGTCCCGGCCCGGCACAACATTCCTGACGTGGTAGTCTGTTTTATTGGCGCCGGTGACACCCATCGTCATCGCCGCAACCGAATGGTCGATGACCATCGCTGCAACCTTGCCGCCTATCCCGATCGGTCCGGCGAAGCCAACTTTTGCCCCGGTCACTTTTCCAATAACCGCTTCCTCGGCGAGCTCGACGTGCTTGCCGCCCAGCGCGTGCGAGAGCTTTTCCGTATTCAGCTCGTGGTCGCCGCGCACCAGCGCGGCGATTGCATCGGCCCCCGCACTGTAGATAAGCGTCTTTATCATGTCTTTCGGCTCAGTCCCCAGGAAAGCGCAAACTGCCTCGATGGTGCCGACGTTCGGCGTATGCACATCCTCCATCGGCGGCAGCCCTCGTCCCTCGTCCTTCGTCCTTCGCCCCTCGTCTCTTGGCGCCGGGTCAACGGCAGCCCTTTCCAGATTGGCGGCGTACGAGCCGTCTTCGGTGTAAACGATGGTATCCTCGCCCGATTCACAGGGGATCGTAAACTGGTGCGAGTCGGAGCCGCCCATCTCCCCCACTTCCGCTTCAACGATGATGTATTCGAGCCCGCATCGCCTGAAGACCCGGCAATAAGCGTCGTACATCGCCTTATAGGTCTGGTCAAGCCCCTCACGGCCGGCATGGAAGCTATAGGCGTCTTTCATAATGAACTCACGCGAGCGGATGGGCCCAAATCGCGGGCGAAATTCGTCGCGGAATTTGGTGCTGATCTGATACAAATTGATCGGCATTTGCTTGTACGATTTTATCTCCCCGGCTGCGAGGTACGTAACGACTTCCTCAGCGGTCGGCCCCAGGACGTTTCCCTTGCCGTGCCTGTCGTCTAAGTGAAACATGGTCGGGCCGTAGTCGATACTGCGTCCGGTTTTCTGCCAAAGCTCAAGCGGCTGCAGGGACGGAACCAGAATCTCCTGAGCGCCCGCCCTGTTCATCTCGTCGCGGACGATTGCGATGATCTTCAGAAGGCTGCGCCAGCCGAGCGGCAGATATGTATATGTGCCGCTGGCGATCTTGCGCGCCAAACCCGCACGAATCATCAATTGATGGCTGATGCACTCTGCATCCGCAGGAGTTTCCTTCACCGTTGGTATTAACGTCTGGCTGTACCTCATATCCTTGTCCCTTGTGGTCCGTAAATCCCGAATGACCTTTGCATCGGCTCAGAACCGGCTAAACATAGAGGGTCTTTATAGTCCAAAGGACCGCCGCTTGCAAGGATATTCCCCGGCCTGCCGCAAACACCCCAATAGTCGGAATTTTCTGCGAATTTCTTTGCAAAATGCCCCGCCGATGATAAACTAATCACCTTGTTATTTTTTACGGTTAGAAACCAGGGCGATTAGCTCAGTTGGTAGAGCAGCTGACTCTTAATCAGCGGGTCCCGCGTTCGAGTCGCGGATCGCCCAGTCAAAAATGCGGATTTTCGAAACGGAGGAATAAAATCTTGCCGAAATCTTGCTTTAGAAAAAAGTGCCCAAATTTTTTCGTTGATGGATTTTGAAAAACGAAGATAGTTGTCAAGCAGATGGATTGAAAGCACAGAGCGTTGGTTTTTTGGCTCACCACCTTTGACCATCGCTTCTGTGCTTTCTTCCAGAAAGGTGGTGAACGATGACAAAGATAAGGACCTTAAACCAAGTTGCTGAACTGCTCAGACAAATAGCTAAGGTCAAAGACGGAAGACGCCTTCTTGAGGTGGTAATACATCTTTACGATTATTGTCCTTCCTTAGTTGGTCATCCAAACTTCAAAGTAATAGAAAAGCAACGAGATAGACTTAACAAAAAGATAATTCTGGACTGTTGGGAAGGTTATAAGTGGAAATCACTTCTTGACGATGATATCGATGTGCTTGCTGACATGCTTGACAGTCTTCAATCTCCTTCTCCCTTTCCTAACGACCTTATTACTCTTGAAGTTGCTGTACATGATTACAACGTTACTCGAATAACACTACTACGATACATTTGGAAACATACCTTAAAATCCTATCGCTCTCCCAACCTGCCTGAGAACGCTCCGCATCTGGTTAGCAGAGCGGAAGTAGCCCAAAAGCGGTCAAAGAAGTAAGCGTTCACTCAACGGTCAACTGAAAAACAATTTTTCTGTTGTATCAAAGCGCGATCATATCGCGATCATTTCGCTATCATTGCCAAAATTTTTGCACTCCATCGCCCTTCGTCTTTTTCTGAGAAGATAATGCGGATGTGGAAAAGTTAAGGTCAGAACTGTACGTTTCGGTGGAAGTGCTTGCGACCGATTTAGGCTTACCAAGAGCTTATCTCCAACGGTTAGCGAAAGCTGGACAGATTCCTTACCTTACCGTTGGAGGTCGCAAACGGTTTCGTCCTGATGAAGTCCTTGCAGCTCTAAAGAAGCAGCAGGTGACACTACCGAAGCAAAATCCCTCGAGTGATAGTTGCGAACAAGTTTATCGCAAGGTGGACCAACTAACGAAGAACAAACATGGCAAAGGTAGAAAGAAGAATACCGCACATCGAACCTCTCCTTGTCAGCAGTGATAGGGCGGCAGAGCTGTTGGGAATCGGTCATGCACTGTTTTACCAGATGAAAGCAGATGGCAGGCTCGGACCGACTGCACTATCGTTCGGTAAGAGGCAATTATACAGCGTTGAGGAATTACGCGCTTGGGTACGAACCGGATGCATATCGAGACGACAATGGGAGAAAATAAGAAATGAAGCACGCATTGCATAACAGGATTGAACTCAATAGGTCAAAGCAAACCGCTCGCCATCCAGGCGAAGCTTGTGACACTTGCCACTATCGGTGTGGACAACACTGCTCTGTCAACGGAAGGCGAGTTCATGGCAAGCGAAGCTGCGGTTCGTACGTTTCATCACCAGCACAATTCAGGGTGACGTTCAAACAGTTGTGTTTGGCGAAGAAGGAAGTTGAAAGTGTAGCATAGGGAGCTTTGAGAAACGAAAGGAGTCGACATGTTAGTACTGTGCAGAAATCCCGAACAAAGTATTAAGATAGGCGACCACATCGAGGTCAAGGTTTTAGAAGTGCGTGGACGGAATGTCCGGCTGGGAATTACCGCACCACCGGAGGTGTCTGTTCATCGTTCAGAGATATACGAAGCGATTCAAAAAAAGAGATCAAGGACGAAATGACAAGGCTAAGGAGTGATTACAATGACTACGATTCTTCAAGCAGCGTTGGAGTATGCTAAGTTCGGATGGAAAGTGTTTCCGTGTGGTACTGATAAAAAGCCTTTGGTTGAAGGTGGTTTCAAAGCTGGCACAACTAACTCGAAAGCGATTACTGAAATGTTCAGTCGGTTTGCTAACCCTACTATTGGTATTCGGACTGGTAGAGAGAGTAACTTGGTCGTTTTAGACGTAGATAAACGGTCTGGTGGAATAGAGACTCTTCATCGGTTAGAAGAGCAGCATGGTGCTATCGAAACTCGAAAGGCTCAAACTGGTGGTGGAGGATTTCACTACTACTTTGAGTATCCACAAAATGGACAAGTCAAGAGCGGAGCGGGTAAGGGAGGAGAGGGAATAGATGTTAAAGCAGAAGGAGGATATGTTATAGCTCCACCAAGCAGTCATTCCAGTGGAGGGACTTATCAATGGCTCAACGGTGATGGAGTTGCAGAGCTACCAGAATGGTTGTTGAAAAAGCTGCGAAGTGGAAGTGGAAGTGGAAGTGGAAGTGGAAGTGCTAAACGGTTGAAGAAGGGAGACAAAAAGAAAGTCAGTGAGGGAGCTCGAAACGACGCCTTGTTTCATTACCTTGTAAAGCAGGCGTACAGAGGATTGACTGTAGAAGAGTTGTACGCATTAGGAGTGGTTGAAAATCAAAAATACGACCCTCCTATGGATGATAAAGAAGTACGAGGGAGAGCGAAAAGTACTTGGGACTACGCCCAAACCCATAAAGACAATCTTGAAGACAACCAAGCGTTTGTAGCGGATTTTTGTATTGAGAAGTTTGCTGGCGGGATTGTTCATTGTAGAGAAACAGACAAGTGGATGTACTGGAACGAGGAACGGTGGGTCACAGCAGGAGCTTACAACTATGTCAAGCGTAAAATTATTGAGGTCATCCGTTCGTTTGTTGCACAATCGCAAGACGTTCCAGATGGACGAACTCAGCATGTAGTTGCTTGGGCAAACAAAGTGCTGAACGACTTTCCAATCGATAGAATACTCAGCCTTATTTCCATCAACACCGCGATAGAGCGTTCATTAGTTCAATTCGATAGTAATCCCTATTTGCTGAATTGCAAAAACGGAACGGTTGATTTGAAGACAGGTAAGTTACGACCACACAGCCCTGCTGATTTGATAACAAAACTCTGTCCGGTAAAGTTCAAGAGTGGAGCAAGGTGTGGGGTGTGGACTAAGTTTACCAGCTTGTCCCCATCTCAGTTGAAGGTAGGATGGCTACCCCTAACTGAGATTCTAAGCGACTTTCTCCTTCACGCCAACATCTTCTTTCTCATTCAAGTCCTTTAACGCGGCATCCAACATCCACAATTGCTGGTAGCCCATAATCCGACGCAGGCGTTTCTCAATCGACAGCAACGCCGACGCGGTCCACCGTAAGGCCATCCGGCCATCGCGCCACCGCTTGACACGCCCGGTCTTCT